>ERZ761602.267-NODE-267-length-123067-cov-10.274363_pt1 | contig 123067 bp, 100 predicted proteins | sample MGYA00512165_ERZ761602 | MGnify/ENA primary metagenome ERZ761602 (study PRJEB28899, sample SAMN02445085) | bioreactor sludge metagenome | biome: EBPR sludge; isolation source: Thorneside wastewater treatment plant | place: Australia: Brisbane, Thorneside...
CTCGGCGGCATCGGCCTGAATGTGATCCAGGGCGCACGAATGGTCGGCGCCGCGCAGATCGTCGGCGTCGACATCAATCCGGCCAAGCGCGCGCTGGCCGAGAAGTTCGGCATGACCGATTTCGTCAATCCGAAGGAGATCGAGGGCGACCTGGTGCAGTACCTCGTTGGCCTGACCAAGGGCGGCGCGGATTACAGTTTCGAGTGCGTCGGCAATCCGACGCTGATGCGCCAGGCGCTGGAGTGTTGCCACAAGGGCTGGGGCACCTCGGTGATCATCGGCGTGGCCGAGTCCGGCAAGGAGATCTCGACCCGCCCGTTCCAACTGGTCACCGGACGCAACTGGCGCGGCAGCGCTTTCGGCGGCGCGCGCGGGCGCACCGATGTGCCGAAGATCGTCGACTGGTACATGGACGGGCGCATCGACATCGACAGCCTGATCACCCACACCATGCCGCTGGAACAGATCAACGAGGGCTTCGACCTGATGCACCGCGGCGAGTCGATCCGCAGCGTGGTGATCTACTGATGAGTGTCGAAGTCATCAGCGAGCACGCCTGCTTTGGCGGCGTGCAGGGTTTCTACCGGCACTCGTCGCTCGCCTGTCATGGCCCGATGCGCTTTTCCGTCTATCGGCCGCCGCGGGCGGCGTCCGGGCGGGCCCCGGTGCTGTTTTACCTCGCTGGCCTGACCTGTACCGAGGAGACCTTTGCAATCAAGGCGGGTGCGCAGCGCGTCGCTGCCGAACTCGGGTTGATGCTGGTGGCGCCGGATACCAGTCCGCGCGACACCGGCATCGACGGCGCGACCGGTGACTGGGAGTTCGGCGAGGGCGCGAGCTTCTACGTCGATGCGACGATGGCACCCTGGTCGTCGCGGTTCAGGATGGAAAGCTATGTCGCCGATGAACTGCCCGAACTGATCGGCGCGGAGTTCGAAGTCGACCTCGATCGCTGCGGCATCTTCGGCCATTCGATGGGTGGCCACGGCGCACTGACGCTGGCGCTCAAGCACCCGGATCGATTTCGCAGCCTGTCGGCACTCGCCCCGATCGTCGCCCCGACACAGGTGCCGTGGGGCAGCAAGGCACTGCCGCGCTTGCTGGGCGATAACCCGATGGCATGGGCGCAGCACGATGCCTGTGCGCTGGTGGCGCAGGCGCGCCACCCTGGCGAAATCCTGATCGACCAGGGCCTCGCCGACAAATTCCTGGCGACGCAACTGCAGCCGGAACGCTTCGAAGCGGCCTGCGCCGAGGCCGGCCAGCCGCTGACCCTGCGACGTCACGCCGGATACGACCACGGCTATTACTTCATCCAGAGCTTCGTTGCCGATCACCTGCGGCATCACGCGAGGCAACTGGGGGTCTGAGCAGAAGCAGCGGAGCAAGCTCCGACACGTGGCTTTGGTTGCGCCACCGACTCATGACCAGGGCGCTGTGGATGTTGATTTCACGATCACAAACCGTCTTGCGAAGCCCAACCTTCGGCGGAACCGGCGAACGCGCGGTAGAAAATGGGCATCCAAGGACACTCGATATCTGTCCGCCAAGCCTCTGATCAGTGGTTGAACCCGCTCCTCAACACGCGAGGCGGCTCACCACTGCATCTGCGTGGTGAGTCTGTCCTGGAGAGCCTGCTTCTGGGCTGTCCGGTTATCGCAGCGATCGTCAAGTCCGGTTTCGAACTCGACGAGTGAGAAAAACGGCGCATAGCTGAGGGCGGAACCCGCGCGCCGAAGGCAATGGTGCCGCCGCATGGCAGCCGCGCGGAATCCGCCGCCCGGACGGCGACACACCCACGTCAACCGCGCCGTACGCGTGACGGTGGAATCCGCCTTACGCGGGTTGCGCGGATTCAACTCTTGTATACACTGTGACATCTGCAACTGAAGGTAATCCAATGCACCCCACCCTCATCGCGCTTGGGCTCGGTATCGCCCTGGCTGGCAACGCCATTGCCCAGACATCGATCCCATCGAACCCCACCTGCGACGCCATCCCGGCACCGGTGCCGTTGCAGCTCAAGGATCGGCGCCTGCGCGAGACGCCGGATCTGTCGCCGCGCCTGCAGCAGCTCAACGTGATGGCCAACGACACGCGCTGCTTCGAGTACGCGCAATACCGCATGGCCGAGTACGCCCAGGCACATCCCGATGACCTCGGCCTGCACTTCGTACGCGCGCGCCTGACGTGGAGCATGGGCGGCATCGACCAGGCCATCGACTATCTGAAAGCGGTACTGCGCGAACACCCGGACTTTGCGTCAGGACATGTGCTGCAGGGTGCGATGTATCTCCAGCGCGGGAACCTGCAACCTGCCGGCGATCATCTGAAGCAGGCACTTATGCAGTCGCCGGACGACCTGTGGGCCAACCTCAACTGGTGGAAGTTGCAGGCGGGCCAAGAGGATGCCGAAGCCAAGGCCCTGCTGTTGCAGGTTGCGGAGTCCCGCGAAGCCAGTCGATTCGCGCGTTCGGCGAGCATCGAGGCGCTGTCCTTGCGGATGCCGGCCGAAGCCCCCGAGCGCGAGCGGCTGATGCGTCTGAAGATCGAGGTCACCGAGGGCCATTATCGCGAGCAGGCGATGATCGAACTCGCCAGCCTGCTGGTGTACCTGGAGCGGCACGCGGAGGCCCGTGACCTGCTCAAGCAGTTGGAGTCCGCTCGCAGCATCGACCCGGCAGCGATCAAAGCGCTCCATGCGCAATCGCTGCTGCGCGAAGCCTCGCGCATCGCGCCCCGGACTACGCCTGACAACCAGGCCCTGGTCACGGAGGCGCGGAATCTAGTGAACGGCGACTTCTCCCAACTGGCGGCAATGGTCGCCCACGATGCCGCATTGAGCCTGCGCCTGAAGCCCTTCCTGTCGGACGGCAAACCAATCGATCCAAACGCCCAGGACGCCTACGGCATGACGCCGCTGTGCGCTGCCGTTATGCAGGGCGAGGGCTTCGAAGTGCGCGAACTGGTCCGCCAGGGCGGCGATCCGAACCTGCTGTGCGGCAAAATGTCGGCCTTGGCGCACGCGGTGCTCGCCAACACCACGGAACTGAACACCCGCCTGGCCATCGTCGGCTTCCTGCTCGAGAACGGCGCCGACCCGGCACGCGCAGTGGCTCCAGGCTTGGCCTCCCTCGAGTCCCACTGCCACACCTACCCCGAGTGCCGCGAACAAGTGTGGCCCAAAGTGCAGGGATACCAGTCGCAGTCGGGCCGCGTCCGGTAAGGGCCGTGCGGCGGCAGGCCACAACCCTGCCGCAACGCATGAACCGAGGCGGCGGTCGGCGGCGATCGGGATCTTGACGATGTGGCGATGTGCGAAGGCGGCGCTGGAATCCGGGACACCCACTTGGCGCCGACTGGCGCCTGTCGACTCCCTCGACTTTCCGGGAGTCCCACAGTTGGGAACTGGACCGGTGGGAACTGGACAGTCGAGATTTGCGCTCTGGGAACCCGTCAAGTTCTCGACCAAGAGCGGGCCGGCAGGCGGCGAGTTCCTGACCCGATTTCCGGCATGCAACAGACTACGCGGGAGTCAACGCTGCAGCCGCAGCGCGCGGCCAAGATCGTCCCACCAGTAGCGCAGGAAGCTGCGCAGCACGCCGCGCTTGACGTCCGCGGGGCGCCCACGCGCGAGTCGATCCATCTGCTGGTAGTACCAGCCCTGGGCGCCGAGCACGTTGATCATCTTCATCAGCAGCAAGGGGCTGGTTGGCGAGCACCAGCCGTGCGCGGCCAGATGCAATTGCTGCTCGAAGGCCGGCAGGTGGTCGATGCGCCCTGCCAGCAGATCGCGCGCGCAGTCCGGGTGCGTGCAGAAAGGCCGTGCCAGACCGATCACGTCGAGCGCAGCGGAGGCCAGCGCGGTGTGCATGCCTTCGCGCGAGCGAAAACCGCCGGTCACCATCAGCGGCATTTTCGCCACGCCGCGGATGGCCTCGGCGTACTCCAGGAAATAAGCCTCCCGCACGCGCGTGCTCGGCCGCACCGCCACCGCGTCAGCGCTGCGGCCTTCGACACCCAGCAGGCGCGGCTGCTCGTAGGTGCCTCCGGAGATCTCAAGCAGATCCACGCTCTCGGCGTTCAACAGTTCGACCACCTTGAGGCAGTCGGCATGGCTGAAGCCGCCCTTGCGGAAGTCGTCGGAATTGAGCTTCACCGATACCGGGAAACGCGGCCCCACCTGCGCGCGCACCGCGCGGACGCATTCGAGCAGCAGCCGCGCACGGTTGCCGATGTCGCCGCCCCAGCGGTCTTCGCGCCGGTTGGTCACTGGCGACAGAAAACTGCTGATCAGGTAGCCGTGTGCCCCATGCACCTGCACGCCGGTGAAACCGCACTGCTGGGCGATCTTCGCCGCGGCGCCGAAGCGCGCGATGATGTCGAGGATCTCGCCGTCCTCAAGCGCCCGCGGCGTCTTGTAGCTGCCGAGCAAATCCAGCGTGACCGCCGAGGGTCCGACCGGCTGGCGCGTCGCATAACGCGGCGACTGCCGGCCGGCATGACTGATCTGCATCCACAGCTGCGCGCCATTCGCCGTACCCGCTTGCGCCCACGCGCGCAGGCGATCTCGCGCTTCCGCGTCCACGCTGGGTGGATGGGTGATGTCGATGGCGACATTGCCCGGGCGCTCGATCACGAAGCGATCCACCATCACATTGCCGGTGATGTTGAGCCCGACGCCACCCGCTCCCCAGGCGGCATACAGGCGCACATGCTCCGCTGTGGCGCGCAATTGCGCGTCACCCAGTCCCTCGGTCATCGCCGTCTTGCACAGTCGGTTGGGCAGCACCGCGCCGCACGGCAAGGTAAACGGCTGGGCAAGCAGCTCTGCAGCATTCATGCGATTTTTCCGGTGCGGGTTCGGCGGAGCGGGTCACGGCGGGCCGTGGCTCCCTGCAACGAACAATAGGCAAACCGGTGACGCATTTGGGTTCGCTCGATCGTGCGGCGCAGCCGTCGACCGCGACCTCCGGGGCGATGGCCCAGGGATCGGGTCGACTGGCCTCACCACATCACCCGCAAGCCCGCGTAAATGGTGCGCCCGGCGCCGGGCACGGCGATGCCCCAGGGGATGCCGTTGAGCATCATCGTCATGCCCTGGCCGACGAAGGTGCCACCGAGTGGCAAGTCGTAGTTGCGGTCGAGCAGGTTCTCCACGCCGGCATCGATGCGAACCGCAGTCCAGGAATAAGCGGCGCGCAGATGCAGCAGGCCGTAACCGGCGGTCTCGATCTCGTTGCGCACGTCGGACACGCGCGTCTTGGCATCGACCAGTTCCCATTCCAGCGTGCCGCGCCAGGCGCCAAGCGCGTGTGTCAGATCGAATGCGGCATTTGCCGGCATCTGCTGGTACAGCGACTCGTTGGTGTCGCGGTTCTCGCCGCGCTGCCATTCCAGGCGTGCGCCGATGTCGAAGCTGCCAAAGCGCTCGGTCTCGCCCAGGCGCATCTGCCCGGCCGCGTTGAGGCCCCACAGCCGCGCCGACTGGTTGGCGTAGCGCAGCACGTTGAACTGGTCGTCGCGGTAACCCGTGGTCGGCACCGCGTCGATGTAGTCGTCGACCTGGGTGTAGAACGGCGTCAGTTCGACGCGGTCGTCGCCATCGGCCGATGTCCAGCGCCAGGTCGCCGATCCGGTCCACGCGCTCTCCGGATCCAGGCCAACGTCGCCGACATAGCCGTTGCCATCGCCGACCGTGTTGTTCATCGATGCCGCCATCGACCAGCTCGACCAGGTGTAGCGCTCGTAAAGATTCGGCGAGCGCTCGCGCCGGGCGATGCCGAACTCCAGCGTCTGGCGCTCGGCGAGGTCGTAGCGCGCCGATGCGGCGAAGTTCCAGTTGTCGTCGCTGCGCTGCCGATCGAGCGCATTGAAAGCGGCTGCCTCGGCGGCCTGGTTGCCCATCGCCATGCTCGACGTGCTGTAGCCGCGCACGTCGCCGCTGTCGCTGCTGACGCGCTCGTAACGCAGACCCAGCGTGGTGGTCCAACGATCCGCCGGATGCGCCTCCCACTCGCCGAACAGCGAACTGCGGTCGCGTTCCCCATCCTGGATGTTGGTGAAGGTGCCCGGGCCCATGGCGCCGCCCGATGGCGGCCAGTAGTCGTCGAGCCGATAACGCTGCAGTTCCGCGCCAAAGCGCGCCAGGTCGTCGCCGGCCAGCGGCATGTCCAGATGCAGGGCCGCGCCGCTGGTGGTGCTGTCGCTGTTCATCGGCATGCCGGCGGCGCAGGCGCCTGCCGGATCGCCCATGAAGCGGATCGGCGCGCACGGACTGCCCATGCCCGAGTTCGAGCCGTACCAGAAGCGCCGATCCGGACCGAAGTCCATGCGATGTTTGACGTCTTCGTAGTACGCGCGCGCCTCCAGCGTGCCGATCGACAGTTCGCCGAGATAACGCAGATTGATGCGCTGCTGCGTGTTGTCGGTCATGTCCATGCGCTGGTTCGGATAGCCCTGGAACGGCGTGTCCTGGTAACCGATGCGCGCCTCCAGCAACTGCTCGCGGCCACGCCACGCCAGCGTCAGTGCGTGGTTGTGGGTCTCATAGGCACTCGATGCGACCTCGTCGAGGGGCAGGGTGCGGCCGTTGTTCCCGGTCGCCGTGCTGATCTTGAAGTCGCCGCCGGCGCTGTAGTTGTCCGCGTCCGTGTGTGCACCGCTGTAGCGCGCGGAGAAGTTCTCGCCGGCGAAGCCGCTGTCCACATAGGCGCGCCAGACGCCACCGTTGTCGCGATAGCTCATGCCCGCCTCGCCGCTCCAGTCGGTCGCGTCGCCCGCGCTCACGAACACCGGCGCATGCGTCTGCGCAACGATGCTGCCGGCGATGCTGTCGCCCCCGGCGCTGACCGGGGTGATCCCGGCATACACGGTGATCTGCCCGATCGCCGCGGGATCGAGGTACGACAGCGGCGGATTCATGTGATTGGGACAGGACGCGATCAGGTCCATGCCATCCACCGTGGTGCGTACACGATCGCCGCCGAGGCCGAAGATCACCGGCATGCTGCTGCTGCCGCCGGCGGCGCGCAGGTTCAGACCCGGGATATTGCGCAGCAGCTCGGCGCTGTCGGCGCTGGTCGCTCGCGTCCGCTTCAGTGCGTCGCCGTCGATCTGCGCGGCCGGCGTGGGCGCCGGTTCAATGCGCTGACCTTCGACGATCACGCGCTCCAGTTCAACCGGCGCCGCGACCAGGAAACGCGCCGCAAGCAGCAACGCGGTAGCCAACAAGGACTTGCAGGGGCTCATCACGAATTCCAGCAGGAAAGGGATGAGCCAATCTAGGAGTCGGACGGGGTCAGTCCGAATGACCGAAGTCAAATTGACCCTGCGACCGATTGTCGCAGGGGGCGACCAACACCCTCACCGAACATCCGAAAATGTACCTATTTATCAACGCAGTAGGTCACGTTGCCGGCGCAGCAGGCTACGTGACAATGGGCAGCGTCACGTAGCCTGCTGCGCAGGCAACGTGACCTACTTCCAATTGTTCCTTGCGCGAATAAGCGCACCGACAGGGGCGACCGGGACTCTCACCGAACGTATCGCAACCTATTGATTGACAGAGAGCGGAGTCCCTGTCCCCGCTTGCCCTGGGCAGCGATGCGGTGGCCACGGCCATGCATGGCTACACGCTGGTCAAGGGGATTGGTGGCCGCGATGGCCTGGAGGCGGTGAAGCGTGAGCAGGGTGCCCGCTTGGTGTCGTCCCGGCGTAGCCCGCCGGAGGAGAAGAAGGCGGCGTGGGCCTGCCTGCTTCAAGCTGGAAACGGAGAAGCCGCCGCAAGCCGGCTTTTTTGTGGGCGCGATCTGGACTGCCTGTGCCCGGTTTGACCGGACGTGCCCGCACCGTAGACTGGCCCGCACAGCGCGCATCCATGCCGGGGTTTCCCATCCTTCCAGACGGACTTCCAGCGGCCGTACGCTTCGCCGCGCAGCCCATCGACGCGCCCGACCTCGAGGCGCTCGCGCGCGCGGCGGGGATCGTGTCGCTGGATGAGGCGTATCCGCTGCCGCGCCGTCGGGAGTTTCTGGCCGGGCGGCTGGCGGCGCAGGCGGCGCTGGCGCAGATCGGTGTGCGCGAGCTGGTCGGGCGCCGCGGATATGCGCCGGTGTGGCCGGACGGTTGCTGCGGGTCGATCAGCCATTCGAACGGGGTGGCGGTGGCGGTGGCTGGATCGGCGCTGGACTGGCAGGCGCTTGGGGTGGACCTGGAACCGGCGCCGCCCGCTGAGGTGGTACCGACCCTGCGGCGTGCATTTGCGCCGGGGGAGTGGCAGGCCTGCCAGGCGTCACCGGATCCGTGGGTCTGGGCGCGGGCCTGGGCGGCCAAGGAGGCGGCGTGGAAGTGCGCCAGCGCGCTCGGACCGGCGCCGCGGCTGGATCAGCTGGTGGCGGCCTGGGACTCGCCCACCAGCGGGACCCTGGCGCTGGTTTCGGCGACGGGGACTGCCGTGCTGCGCCTGCACGCGAGCGATTGGCAGAACATGGCGCTGGTCCTGGCGGCGCTCCCAGCCCGCTGACCGCGTTGCGCCCGCGGCGGCGCCACCGTACAGTGGCGGCATCATTCCCTGCCGGAGGTCGCCATGCCCCAACGTCGTCTGCTGGCATCCAGCCTGGCGGGGCTGCTCGCGCTGGTGGCTTCTCCTTTCCTCGACCGCGCCGCGGTGGCGCAGGCGCAGGACGAGGCCGATTGCGTCGACTCGGAGTGCGCCGCGGCCGACGATGAATGGGCGGAGGATGGGGAAGCGGCAGAAACCGCGCCGGCCGAAGACGCGGAGCCGGTCGACGAGGCCGGGGACTGGGAAGACGCCGAGCCGGCAGAAGAGGAGGCGTCCGACGACACCGCCTTCGCCGACGAAGAGGCGCAGTCCTGGGACGAGACCGCCGAGGGTGAGCCGCCGGAAGCCGATGCGGAATTCGCGCTGACCGACGAGGCGCCGGCCGGCGACAGCGAGGAGGAGGAAGAGTCCGAGGACGCGGAGTCCGAGGACACGGAGTCCGACGACGCAGAGTCGTTTGCCGACAACGCCGACAGCGAGACACCGCCGGCCGCGGACCCACCGACCCCGACGCCCGAGCCCGCCGCGCCGCCGGCCCCGGCGCCGCAGCCGACGACCCTTGCGCCCGCTTCGCCGCCCGTGGCCAGCGCCCCAACGCCGCCGGCTGCACCGGGAGACGCAGCCAGGGTCCGGTCAGACCTGCGCAATTTCGTCGCATCAAACCTCGACGTCCGGGAAAAATTCACGGATTCCGACGACATCTTCTCGATGGGCTTCGTCAACTCCCTGTTCGCAATGAAATTGGTCAACTTCTGCGAGCAGCGGTTCGGCATCGAGATCCCGGGGGACACGCTCGAGATGGACAACTTCCGCAGCATCGATGCGATGGTGGCGACGGTCCAGCGCAGCCCGCGCCGTTGACATGCCGGAAGGGAGCTCCGGTCGCTCCTGCCGGTGTGCTTGTTCGCGCATCGACCTGTCGCGTACCGGTGCCTGTTTTTTTGTCCGCAAAGGACGCAAAGGACGCGAAGAAGGCAAGAGCGTCCTGGGTTGCGCTGCATCCCCATGCAACCGCATATCCGGCACCGGATTTGGCTCCACTTTGCGTCCTTTGCGTCCTTTGCGGACAAATGTCTTTCATTTCATGAACTTGAATCATGTTCGGTGAGAGCACGCCGGCGCAGCCGGGGATGCCCAAATGCGTGGTCTGGGACCTGGATGGCACGCTATGGGAGGGCGCGCTGGGCGAGGACGCGCATGTGCGGCCCTGTCCTGCGGCACGCGCCAGTGTGATCGAACTCGACCGCCGCGGGGTGCTGCAATCGCTCGCCAGCCGCGCGCTTCCCGATCTGGCGCTGGCGCGCCTGGCGGAGCTGGGCCTGGCCGACTACTTCCTGTTCCCGCAGTTCGGAGCGCAACCCAAGTCGCGGGCCCTGCTGGCGATCGCGCAGGCGCTGGGGATCGGCAGCGACAGCCTGGCGCTGGTCGACGACGATCCCTACGAGCGCGCCGAGGTGGCGCATGCGCTGCCGCAGGTGCGCTGCTACGACGCCGCGCTGCGCGGATTGCTGCCGACCTTGCCGGAGTTCAGCGTGCCTGTCGGCACGGTGCCCGGCCAGCGCCGGCGCTGGTACCGGGACGAGCAGCGGCGGCTCGCGGCGGAGGTCGCGGCGCCCTCGCGCGCTGAGTTCCTGCACGGCCTGGACCTGCGCCTGCGAATCCGCCGCGCGCAGCCCGCGGATCTGGCGCGGGCCGAGGAACTGACCCTGCGCACGCACCAGCTCAACAGCACCGGCGAGCCCTACGGAGCCGAGGACCTCGCCGCCCGCTGCCAGCGCGAGGGGCACCGCGTGTGGCTGGCGGATTTGCGCGACCGCTTTGGTGAGCACGGCGACATCGGCCTGCTGCTGTTGGACACCGGCGCTGAAGGCTGGCGGCTGCGCCTGCTGCTGACCTCCTGCCGCGTGCTCTCGCGCGGGGTCGGTGGCGTGCTGCTCGGCTGGCTGGTGCATCGGGCGCAGGCCGCCGGCGTGCGCCTGGCGTGCGACTTTCGCGACACCGGCCGCAACCGCGCGATGCAGATCGCCTACGGCTTCGCCGGGCTGCGAGCGGTGCGCGACGAGGACGGCCTGATGGTGTACGCGCCAACGCGCGCGGCGTCGCCACTGCCGGCGTGGTTTGCGATCGACGATGGGGAGGCCGGGTGAGCATCGAGCCAGCCACGGATGAGTCCCGGCGCGCCGCGCAGGCGCGCTTCCGCGCCTGGGTGGACGCCGAAATCCGACCGTACTCGGCGCGCGCCGATGCCGACGGCCGCCTGCCCGCGGACCTGCCGCGGCGGCTCGGCGCGGCCGGGCTGCTGCTCGGCGACGGGCTGGATGCCGTCGACCTTGGCCTGCTCCACGCGGAGGTCGGCGCCGCGTGCGCCTCCACGCGCAGCCTGCTGACCGTGCAGGGCATGGTCGCGGGCGCGATCGCGCGCTGGGGCAGCCCGGCGCAGCGGGCGCGCTGGCTGGCACCGCTGGCACGCGGCGAATGCGTTGCGGGATTCGCGCTCAGCGAGCCGGAGGCCGGCAGCGATGCGCTGGCCCTGCAGTGCAACGCGCGCGCCGTCGATGGCGGCTGGCGCCTCGACGGGCACAAGGCCTGGACCAGCTTCGGGCAGATCGCCGACTTGTTCCTGGTGATAGCGCGCATCGAGTCGGACCTGACCGCCTTCCTGGTCGAACGCGACGTGCCCGGACTGAATGTGGAAGCACTGCCGCCGGGCCTCGGCCTGCGCGCGGTGATGGGTGCCGACCTGCATCTGGCCGACTGCCGCATCGGTACCGACGCGCGCCTGGGCGGTCGCGGCCTGGGCTTCGCCGCGGTGGCAGCCGGCGCGCTCGACTACGGCCGCTACAGCGTGGCTTTTGGTGCGGCCGGCGCCGCCGGCGACTGCCTGTCGCGGGCGCTGGCGCATGCGCGCGAGCGCCGGCAATTTGGTCGCCCCATCGGCGAGCACGGCGCGGTGCAGTGCCTACTCGCGCGCATGCTCGCCGCCACCCAGGGCGCGCGCCTGCAGTGCGCCCGCGCCGGTGCGCTGCGCCAGGCTGGCGATCCGCGCGCGGGTGCCGAAACCCTGCTCGCGAAGTACCAGGCGACGCGCGCACTCAGCGCCGTGGCGGCAGACGCGGTGCAAGTTCTGGGCGCGCGCGGCTGCGCCAGCGGACACCCGGTCGAGCGCCATTACCGCGATGCGAAGGCCCTGGAGATCATCGAGGGAAGCACCCAGATCCACGAGTGGCTGCTGGCACGCGAGGCACTCGCCGGCGCCTGGGAGCTGTCTGGCGACGAATCGGCGTAGGCCGCTGTGGCGCGCAGCGCTTCACCGGCAACAGCGCCGTGGAACCGCTGCGCGGTACCCCGGCCTGCGTACCCAGCGTCTCCCGAATGCCCGGATTCGTCGTTTGCATTCTGCGAAGCTGGTCGCCCTATCGGCCGCGGTGACTCACGATGCCGATGCGCCACGCGCTGCGATCGCTGCTGCGCGCGCCGGGTATTGCTGGCGCCGCTGCCGTATGCGCCTGTCACTCGGCCCGGACCCGCGGGGCATCGCCCGCACGGCGCTCGGCCGCGGGCTGGCGCTGGCGCTGGCGGGTGGCGACATCCTGGCAGGACTGTTGCTGCACTCACTGGCTGCGCCGCTGTTGCGTGCCTTCCTGTTCGGGGTCACGGCCCGCGATCCGCCGACGCGGGCCGGCGCCCCCCGGGGCGAGAGCGGAGGGGCCAAAGCGGACACCCAATTGGCGTCCGCAGGCGCCCGTCGGGCCGCCGATTTCAGGGGTGTCCAGAATCCTGATCCATGCGCAGTCAGCAACCACCAAATCAAAGGCGACAGTTGCCGGCGCCAGGGCAACGGATACTCGCCGCGTCGGTTTCGATGACCGCGCGATGGCGCGCTTGCACGCGCAAAGATCGCGGGATGGAGGGGCCAAAGCGGACACCCAATTGGCGTCCGCAGGCGCCCGTCGGGCCGCCGATTTCAGGGGTGTCCAGAATCCTGATCCATGCGCAGTCAGCAACCACCAAATCAAAGGCGACAGTTGCCGGCGCAAGGGTGTCGGATACTCGCCGCGTCGGTTTCGACGACCGCGCGATGGCGCACTTGCACGCGCAAAGATCGCGGGATGAACCCGCTCCCACAAGAGCGGACGGCGCAAGCTCAAGCCATGCCGGCGCAACCTCGCCGATCGAGAGCTCGCCGACCCATGAATTGAGGTTGCGCCGTGCCTGGGGGCGGCGGCTGGCGTCTTCGAAGGGCTGCCGGAACCTTCGCATCCGCGTGGGAAGACCCGCGTCGCCCGTTCCGGATCGCCGACTTGCAGTCGGCGCTGTTGACCTTCTGTCGGAAAAGCGAACAGCGCCGAGTGCAACTCGGCGATCAAGAGGGCCGCCCGCCACACGATCGACGTCGCGCTTTTTCACGACTTCTCGATCTCGCCAGCAGGCATAGTCGAAGGGTCAGCCGTCACTTCCCGGATCGCTGAACGCCCCTTGAGTTCACTCGATCCCTGGAAGGACGCTCGCACCGTGCCTGAGTTTCGTACGCTGTTTCGAACCCAACCCACAGCCCGCCGGACCGCGCACCGCAGCGGACTCGTCGCGGCAGCCCTGCTGACGCTTGCATCGATTTCCCTGCAGGCGTCGGCGCAGACGGCGATCACCGGCGCCACCCGGATTTCCACCGGCGCCGACCACAGTTGCGCGATCACCGCGCAGGGCGGCGTCGAATGCTGGGGCAGCAATATCAACGGCCAACTGGGTGACGGCACGACGACCGCGCGCCGTCTGGCCACACCGGTCACTGGTCTGGCCTCGGGCGTGACGGCAGTTGCTGCAGGCGCCAACCACAGCTGCGCCATGACCAGTCTCGGCAGCGTGAAGTGCTGGGGCAACAACGGTTCCGGCCAACTCGGCGATGGCAGCGGGCCCGGCAATCGCTTGAACCCCGTGGACGTCAGCAGCCTCACTGGCGTCACCGCGATTGTGGTGGGTGGAAGGCACAGCTGCGCCCTCACGGGGGGGACCGTGAAGTGCTGGGGAGCCAACAATTGGGGGCAACTCGGCACCGGGTTCCCGGACAATGAGCCCACCCCGGCCGATGTCGTCGGGCTTGCCGGCGTCACGGCGATCACCGCTGGCGAAGATCACACCTGCGCGCGGACCTCGGCGGGGGCGGCTCTATGTTGGGGCAACAACGTCAATGGCCAGTTAGGCGACGATTCGACGCTGCCGGCAATGGCGCCAGTTGAAGTCAGTGGCCTCTCTACCGGCGTCACCGCGATCAGCGCCGGCGCGTCGCACACCTGCGCGGTGGTCGCGGGCACGGTTCGTTGCTGGGGCGCCAACGAGTTTGGTGCGCTCGGCGATGGCTCGACCACGGAGCGCCTGGTGCCGACCCCGGTCAGCGGTGTTTCCGGCGTCGCAACGGTGGCCGCGGGCGGTTTTCATACCTGTGCCGTGACCACTGGCGGAGGTGCGCGCTGCTGGGGGCGAAATCATGAAGGTCAGCTCGGCGATGGGACAACCGGCAGGGAGCTCACCGCGGTGAACGTCAGCGGCTTGTCCAGCGGCGTCGCGTCGATCGCTGCGGGCGCACGCCATAGCTGCTCGCTGGATACCGCCGGCGCGGTCAAGTGCTGGGGCTGGAATCTCGCCGGTCAGCTCGGCAATGGCAGACCCAGCAACAATCGCAGTCAGCCAGTGGCGGTCACTGCGCTCGGTTCGGCTGCGATCAATCGCGTGGCGGCCGGTGACGGGTACACCTGCGCGGTGACCACCGCCGGTGCCACCAGGTGCTGGGGATGGAACGAGAGTGGCCAGTTGGGCGATGGCAGCAACGAGAACCGGCTGATCGCCGTGGACGCAGTCGGCTTGACCAGCGGCAGCACGGCAATCGCGACCGGCGGCGCGCACACCTGTGCCTTGGGCAGCGGTGGGGCCGCCCGCTGTTGGGGGAGCAACAGCAACGGCCAATTGGGCAACGGCAGCGTGGTCGGACAGTTCGCGCCGACCGGCGTGACCGGACTGTCCGCGGGGGCCCAGGCGATCACGGCAGGGACCTTTCACAGCTGCGCCGTCACCGCGGGCGGTGCGGCTCAATGTTGGGGCAAGAACGCCCTTGGCCAACTCGGCGATGGCACCGAGTTTGATCGACTGACCCCGACCACGGCCGTTGGCTTGAGCTCGGGCGTCGCCGCCGTCGCCGCCGGCAGCTGGCACAGCTGCGCGCTCACCAGCCTCGGGGTGGTCCTGTGCTGGGGCGACAACTTCTACGGCCAGCTGGGCATCGGCGGCGCAGAGCAATCCTTGACGCCGGTTGAGGTGTTTCTCCCACCCATCAACGTCACTGCAATCAGTACCGGCTACCAACATACGTGTGTCGTCACCAGTGGCGGCGCCGTCAAGTGCTGGGGCGAAAACCGCTCAGGCCAGGTGGGTGACGGAACCACCAGCGACGCCATTTTTCCGACCGATGTCGTCGGGCTCTCATCCGGCATTACCCGAATCGCAGCCGGAGGCCGTCATAGCTGTGCGCTGACCAGCGGCGGCAGCGTCAAATGCTGGGGCGCAAATGCGGCCGGCCAATTGGGCGACGGCACCACGACCCAACGACTGACGCCGGTCGACGTCATCGGCATCACCGGCGCCACGGCGATCACGGTCGGCGTGGATCACAGCTGCGCCATCCTGGCCAACGGCAGCGCCCGCTGCTGGGGATACAACATCGTGGGTCAGGCCGGCGACGGCACTTCCGGCTACGTCACCATTCCGGCCGCTGCGCGACGGGTCGATCCGGCATTCGTGTTCAAGGCCGGCTTCGAACTCGACGAGTGAACCGAAGGAACAAGTTGATCGTTGAGAGCCACGCAATGCCAGGCGTCAATACGGGTCGATATTTCGACATCCCGATCATCCGATAGAACCGAAGCACCGGCGTGCGCATCGGGCTGAAGGATGTCTGTCAGCTTCCCCTGCGACAAACTGCCAGAAAAATCTGACAAGGGCGGAACCCACACCCCAAGGACGATGACCCTGCCGTGGTCCAACCGCGCGGTTTTGCTACGCAGGCAAAGCGCTCCCGCCGACCGGATCGCCGCACACCATCACCCGTCGTTCGTGACACCTTGCGCGTGGCCGTGGATTCCGCACGGTGAAGGATGGCCGCGGAATACACCCTGACTGGGAATACGCCTTACGCGGGTTACGCGGGTTTGGCGATTCCACTGTCCGCATGCAGACAAACCGACAGTCGACTTGCCGTACGAATAGCATTGGAATCCCCACGGTGAAGCGCGTGCGGCATCCACGTATGGCGGGAATACGCCGTACGCGGGTCTGGGGTCATCGCGCGCCCCCTTCCCTCACCGCGTTGATCCAGGAACGGACGTGTGCCCCGTCGTTATAGCGGTCGACAAAGAGGATCCTTGCTTGCATAGCTTCGCGCCAGCGTCTATCCGAATGCTCCAAGGCCTCCTCAGCTAGGACCGGATCCCGCCATGAGGATTCGACGTTCGATACCCAGCGAAGATATTGCACCCATGAGAGCTTCAGCCACGGGACGGGAGAACCACCTCGAAGCTGATCTGCGATGACCCGCGAGGAGGGGTTGTCCACGAACGCATTCGCCGGGTACCAGCCCAAGCGGTCAAGGCGAAGGAACTCCTGATCACGGATCAAGGTAAGCAGTGAACCTTCATTCCAGTAAGCGACTTGGCGCCCCTCCTGATCATCCTTTTCCTGCCATCGGCCAGGCGTAAACCTCCGGACATTCATCCACTTGCCAGTTGAAACGTCCGTCGCACCCGCGAACTTCCAAAGCACCACATCGTGACCACAGAAGGCTATATGAACGCGTAAGTGGGGCTTAAGAAGTCTCAGCAAGTGAATTGCTGTTGCAAGGCCAGCCGTGTCCGTGACTGGCTCTTTCCCCGCCGTCCCAGCAGTCACAACGACGACGTAAATGCGCTCGCATTCCGACTGCGAGATGATTGAAGCTATTGACATTGCCCGCACGGGGTTAGAAAGACTGCGAAGCTCGACGATGACGGTCAACAGCGCATCGATGCCTTGCGCTCTGGCGTACGTGTACGTTGCATCCCCGATTTCGACGATGAACCTGTAGTAGTCGTCTGAGAACTCGTTCGGAAACATGGCAGGCGAACAAACGGCGTCGAGATGCAGAGCGCGAGCAGCGTCAACGACAGCTCTTGCGCGTCCTTGCCACCAACCAAGATCACCATGGTCTCCTGTCTCGAACTCCGCAGAGTAGTAGGACCAGTTCGCCAACTCACCTCGCTCGGCTGACGGGTTGTAGAGCTGCGGGTCGAGCACTAGCTCAAGCGTTGCACGCCGATCGCGCAAGCGACGAATACGCGCAGCAGCTGTTGCCGGGCTGTCATTGACGGGAGAAAGTACGGCCCCCACCAGTTGACCGATATCTGGCTCGGTGAGTAGGCTCCACGACTCATGTCCAAGTTGAAGATACGTCGCCACAATACCTCCGGCTAAGCACGACCTAGAACCTCAATGAACTGGCTGGGCTTGCGAAAGCGGCCTACCGGCCAGGGTTGCAATGCAGTGACCAATGACGGAAATCCCAACGATGTGAGTTCAGAGGCAGTGGAATCGGGAAGAGGCTGCTTCGCCGTTACCGCATAAATCGCGTCGTAGAGACTCGTATTCGGGAGTTGAAATGGATGATGACCGGTAAGGCACTCGGCAAGAACCACAGCCAACCCAAATTGATCCGTTCGCCAGTCGATTTGCGCCTTTTCGTTGTTCAGTTGTTCCGGTGCCGCATAGGCTGGAGTTCCCGGGCCCATCTGCGCGAACCCACGGGTAAGTGTCGGCTCGTCCAACATTCTAACCACGCCGAAGTCTGTCAACACCGGCACTGTAGGGTCCGTTCGGAAAAGAATGTTGGCTGGTTTGATATCGCGGTGGACAAGGCGTCGCTCATGCAAATGACCAAGAACCTCCGCAAGCCGAACGCCGATGACGCGAACAATGCCTGGTGCCAGGATTGAGTCGCTAAGACGAGCCTCCAGTGTTCCACCCGGCAGAAACTCCTCACGTACGACCCATAGAACCAGAGAGCCATATTGATGAGGAAAGGCCTCGATTAGGCGGGAAATGCACGGGTGCGAACACCCTTGAAGCGCCTGTGTTTCGCGAAGAAGGCGATCAGGCGGGCCGCTAACAACTGCAAGTTTTAGCGCGCACTGGCCATCTGGGGAGTCGACCAGAAATGCACTCTTGAAAGCCCCTTGGCCGAGCTTGCCACGAAATCTATAACCGCGCTCCTTGCATAGCGCTTCGGCGGCGATTGTTAGATCAGGCTGCGCGCTCACTTGGACTGGGTCGATCGAAGTAATCGTGCGCCCGCTGTCGCACCCAGCTCAATAGCGCTTCCTGCTCTACGGCTTCGATTAGGATTTGGCATTGACCACCGTCGAACGAACACAACCCGACACCTCTGAATTCGAATTCCTCACGCTCTTGCAGTGCACGCAGCGCGGCTCTTGACGGCAACAATAAGTAAGTGCGGTTAGCGTACGCTGTGCTCCGATATGCCTGCAAGAAGGCGCGCTTCCAGTCATAGAGTTTCGCTTCAAGTGCAACAATACCAAAACTGCTGTCACGCAGCAGCAGGTCGACGAGTCCAGCACGGTGATTCCATTCGGTCGCGATCTCTACCACGCCGAACGGCGTGGTGCCGGAACTCAATTGATCGACAAAGCTGCTAACCAGACTCGCTTCCGAAGGGAAGCACTCTGGCGCTCGAACTCGTTTCAGCGAGGGTTTTCGAATTGCTCGCCGCATTAGCTGGCCCTGGTTGTCAAGCGCTCCGCACGGCGCAACTGCACTCCAGTGAACCCCTTCGAACGGGCCTTTCGTGCAGGCTTTCAGGCAGCGCAAGACGCGAGTCTGACTCTCGCGCGGCACGCCCGTCTACCCCCAAATCTGGCCAGTTCGTGACCAATCTCGCACAACCTCAATCCCACGACGACACCACCAACCCCGTAAGGCGGGCTACAACCGAACGCCAGGCGGGACCCGCACCCACAGCACCCACACCACTTCGCTGAATCCAACGCCACGCGCACTGCCCGGGCGACACTGGTGTGCCGCCCCTTCTTCCGCGCCGGGGCAGGTTGGACTCCACACTTCCGGCAGCTTGCGTTGCCGCGGCGGTGATCTCGGTGGCACCTGACGGCACACCAAGCCGCAGCGTGAAAGCCGGTTCGAGCGAAGCGTCAGGTCCCCCGACGGATTGACTGCGTGGCTAGATTTCATCTGCGCTACCTTGACCTTGATCTTCAAACAGGTCGCATTTTGCTTCGTACGCGAAGACGTAGTCTCCAACCGGCAAGCGCACTCCTTGCTGTCTGCTGATAACGTGAATGTTGAAATCGTGGACGGTTCCAGCGCCCACATTAAGGGAGTACTCGGGAAGCGTTGTTGGCCCACTAACTAGTCTTGCGCTCACCTGTGGAACCTCAGCCATCTTTGGTAGTAGGTGGCCGCTGACGGTAAAGTTTCGGACTGGACGCCGCAACTCAACATAGAGGGTGCCTAAGTTGCAGAGCGACGATCTGTCCGTTGCATCCTGCATGTTGAGAACAACCGCGGCTTCAAGCTCCGCCCGCCATTGGCTGACGGCGCGTATTTCCTCGATTGCGCTCGCATTGACCGGCTTTTTGGCTCGCTGTAGCGAGTACTCCAGGAACTGCTCCGTCTGATAGATGTGCACGCGCTGGCCTGAGACCAAAATCGCCTCACGCAAGAGCTCTGGCCTTGGTCCCGTCGTCTTACCCGATATCCTTTCCCACCAATCTTCCTTTCGCTCGGACGTCACAAGGACCACGGGCCTCTTTATTTCAACGGCATGCTCGAGTATCTGCCTCCAAAGATAATAGTCGCCGAATGGGCGATCTTCATCCTTCTCATCGTCGGCGTAGCCTGGAGGGGTTTTGTTCGTCCTTCTTTGATCCGCCGTAGCCCTGATCGAATCTCGCTGATCTTCAGGAAAGTCATTTCCAACCGCTCCATCAAAGATCTCCGCGAGCTCTTGCAATATAGGGTCTTCCTGAAGGAACTTCGGATAGTCGCTCTTTGCGGAAGCAATCTGTTCTTTCGCTTTGGCAAGCGCCGGACTAACTGATGCCGCCAATTGAGCTGCTACATGTGCAGGAATGATCCGATTGCCTTTGAGCTGATTGGCGACGCTTTCCAAGCTTACGGAAAGTTTGTTCACTTCATCCTCAGCGTTCTTGAAAGACTTTTCCGATGAGACAATTACCTTGGTTCTGTTGCGGAAAAATTCGGTAGCCGCCTGATAAGAGAGCCATTTCGATCCTTCAAACCCACGAATACTCGCCAGCAAGCTATCGCGCGTCTCTTTGTGATAGCGGTAGAGGTCGAGGAGCACGTTTGTGTCTATTGAGAGCACCCCATTTTTCCATGCCTCATCGATCTCGATCGTGTTCGGTGCAAAGTACCAGCTGAACTTAGAACGCATGTCGACTCTCGCTGAGTGGAGAATGTGGCCAAGTATACCAATATGAAATCTAACTATGCTCATCTGTCGCGGATCAATGCGGCCGAGCGTCCGTACCGGTATCCGCCCTCGTCATTGCGCGCCGACACAACAACTTTCGAGCTTCACCCGACTGGTCTTCCCGCACCGATCAGAAATGGGTTGATCTTTCCGCGAAGCGCATCCGCAATATCGGAAGCTGAGGCCCCGCGGGGAACTTCGATGGCAATTGAATCTGGCATCATTTCTGCCGCGTTCAGAACGTTGCGCTTCGCTGTTTCGAACTTCGCGGAATCCTGCGGCGTTGCACCCTTTGGAAGTACAAATATTACCAAAAGGCGATCCAGCCGCACTCGTTTGTCCTTCAGGCTAACCCACACGCCGTTTGAAATATGCGAGAGCGACGCCTTCCCCATCGGATTAGGCTTTGTTTGAGACGTAGAGTCCTCAGACTGAATGATCACTCCCATTAGCAATCTCGCAGGCCTTGGAACCTTCGCGCCCTCTCCGTCGTGGACCGTTCGCTGCGATAGCAAAACACCATCTGAGTCCATGATCTTCACCCAAGTATATTTTCCACCCCGGTAAATCGGACTGAAAAGTGACCTGCTATTAGGTACACGCACCTTCCTCGCGAGACTAGCCTCCAAAAGCCCGAGTGAATCGTTCAACCTATCTGTGAACTTGGAATTGCCCATTTCCCTCCTGTGAAGCCTAACCATAATTTCGGGTGCTACCGATTGCCTCCAAGAGCGATTTGCGACGGACCGATAGCCGCGGCCATGCGAGAGCACCATCACTCTGCCTAAGCTCGTCCGCCCCGGGCGCGGGTTCTCGCATTCGATGGGCGAGGATTGACGTTGTTTGACGTTGCCAGCTTGTACTGGTCGGTTGACGGGTTTGGCGGCGGGGTGTTGCGCGTAGGCGGTTGCGCTGGTCATCGGCGCGCTGTTGCACCGCGCGCTGCGCGACGCTCGGGCTGATACCGCTTTGGCTTGGCGGATCGGGTTCCACGCCATGACTCCCGCGTCGGGGGCTGGTTGGACTCTACACCGGTGGCGGGTTGTGGGGCCGCTGGGGTGATTGAGGTGGCGTAGGTGGTGTTTGGTCGGGTGCGCGATGGGCATCGGCGCGTGTGGTGTCGGGGCCCAGGGCGCGGTGTATGGCGGATTGGGGTACGGGCACGGGGTGGTTCGGTGGCGGTGCGGTCCTTCGGGTCGACGGCATGACGGCATGATGCGGCGCGGGTCACAACGGCCTGCTTCCTGCGAAGTTCCAAGGCACGGAAACTGCACGCTGGCCCCTTTTCCCAGCGCGGCGTCAGACAGGTACCATTCCAACATGCCTCACCTCCCCTCCGCCGTCGACATCGCCGAGCGTGCCGGCATCGACCTCGGCCTGACCGAGGACAACCTGCGCCTGAGCTTCGAGCAGCGCGCGCTGCAGCACCAGGCCGCGCTGGATCTCGCGCTGGAGATCGAACGCGCTGGACGGAAACTTCGTGAGCGATCTGCAAACGCTTCTGCTGCGACTTGATGATGCCGGCATCGATTTCGCGCTGGCCGGCGGCTATGCCGCGATGCTGCACGGATCAAGCCTGCTCACTCGAGATCTGGACGTGTGCACGGCGCTGACGCCAGACACCATCGAAAAGCTGCGCGTCGCGTTCCGCGACTGCCATCCACGGCATCGGCTCTCTGCTCCGCAATTGTCCTTCCTGGACGACCCAGCGCCCGGCGTGGCATTGAACCTGGAAACCTCAGTTGACGGCTTCCAGATCCACGAAGCAGCTTGATTTTACGGGCTTTGGGGCCGCTCGACTTCCTCCCCCATCGGGTGAGTACGCTACGGGGCAGATCGCACGGTTCTGCGGGCGCATGGCTGCGTTGCAACTCGTCGGAATAGCTCGCTATTCCTCCTCATTGCGCCTTGCCCTGCACCCCCATAACCGCACACTCTACCCCGTCCAACTGAGGTTACCAGGTTGAACAATCTCGACCTCAACACGGACCTCGGCGCACTTGACCTGCTCGGCAGCATCACCGGCATCGGCGACTACGCCCGCGTAGCGCGCGATGCCGTCGAAATCGACCTTCTGGGCCGCCGCATTCGCGAGGCCGGCCTTTCATCGTCCGCCCAGCGCCGGACTTTTGTCGCAGACGGAAGAAGCGAGCACCCGCCTGCGACAATCGGTCGCATCCCCAAAACGAGAATGCTTCTTGATCATGCGCAGTCCCTGTTCCTTCGGACACGCGCATGTCTGCCTCCGCTTGGCGTCTGTCGCTCCACCCGCTCAGCCTGTGCCTGCTGCTTTCGCTGTCCGGAAGCCTGCTCGCCGCTCCAGAGCCCAAGGAACGTCCAACTGACGACAGCGCACACAGCGCGAAGAAAAAGCTTGGTACGGTGACGGTCGTCGGTCTGCAACCGACCTCGCTTCCAACGCAGATCCCGACCACCATCGAGGGCATCCGCAGCGACGAGATCGAGCGCAAGATCAACGCGATCGACAGCCCGGACGCGCTGAAGTACTTCCCCAGCCTGTTGGTACGCAAGCGCTACATCGGTGACTACGATCACGCGGTGCTGGCGACACGCGCCTCGGGCACCGGCAACAGCGCGCGCTCGCTGATCTATGCGGACGGCATCCTGCTGTCCAATCTGCTCGGCAACGGCGCCAGCTTCACGCCGCGTTGGGGCCTGGTGACGCCCGAGGAAATCGAGCGTGTCGACGTGCTTTACGGGCCGTTCTCGGCCGCCTATCCGGGCAACTCGGTCGGTGCGGTGGTCGACTATGTGACGCGCATGCCGCAGCAGTTCGAGGCGCATGCCAAGTTCGGTTACTACAACCAGAAGCATGAGCTGTATGCCACCGACGAGTGGTTTCCAAGTTGGCAGGCGAGCGCCTCGGTAGGCAATCGCAGCGGCGACTTTTCCTGGTGGATCAATTTGAGTCGGCTCGATACCGAAGGGCATCCGTTGGTCTTCGCCAACCGCCTGGTCAGCGCCGGTGTGGCGGGCGCCGGCGGCACACCTGTGACGGGGGCAGTGCCGGGGTTGAATCCGCGCAACCAGCCGTGGCTGCTGCTCGGCGCAACCAATCAGATCAACACGGTGCAGGACCACGCCAAGCTCAAGGCGGCCTACGACTTTACGCCGACGCTGCGCCTGTCCTATGTGTTCGGCTGGTGGGACAACGACGCGGTGCGCAATTCCGAAACGTTCCTGACTGACGCCAGCGGCAACCCGGTGTTCAGCGGCAACATCAATGTCGATGGCCGCCGCTACACGCTGGGCGCCGCCGACATCTCGCTGCAGCGACAGACCATCGAGCATCAGATCCACGGCCTGTCGCTGAAGAGCGACAGCGGCGGAAATTTCGACTACAACCTGAGCGCCAGCCTTTACGGCTACGCGACCGATCTGACGCGCTCGCCGTCCCTTGCGCGGCCGCTTGCCGATGCCGGCGGCGCCGGTCGCATCGCGGATGGCGATGGCACCGGCTGGACCACCTTGAATGCCAGCGGCACTTGGCGCTCGGATGGCATCGACGGCGAACATATCGTCGATTTCGGCTTGCAGCACGACCAATACGAGTTGCGAACGCGCGTCTTCAATACCAGCGACTGGCTGCGCGGCGGGCGCGAATCGCAATTCTCCGCCTTCCAGGGCGAAACCCGGCTGACCAGCTTCTACGCACAGGACACCTGGCGCTTCGCCCCGGCCTGGGTGGGCACACTGGGCTTGCGCTACGAGCAATGGGAAGCCGACAACGGCGCACTGTCGAATGCCAGTCAGACGCTGCGCTTTGCCTCGCGCGACGACGATTCGTGGTCGCCCAAGGCAGCGTTGGCCTGGCAGTTCAGCGACGACTGGTCGCTGCAGGGCTCGCTCGGCCGCGCGATCCGCAATCCCACCGTCAGCGAGCTGTACCAGGGCTCGATCTCCACCAACGTGATCGTCAACAACGATCCGAACCTCAAGCCGGAACGCTCCTGGACCAGCGAACTGTCGGCGGTGCGCCGCCTCGATCCCGGCACGCTGCGCACCACACTGTTCTACGAGATCACCGAGGACGCGCTGTACTCGCAGACCAATGTCACGGTCACGCCGAACGTCACCAACATCCAGAATGTCGATCGCATCCGCACGCGCGGGCTGGAACTGGCGTGGCAGACCGATTCGATCTTTGTCGATGGGTTGTCGCTGTCGAGCAGCCTGACTTACGCCCAGTCGATCATCACGAAGAACGCCAACTTCCCGGCCAGCGAGGGCCAGTGGCAGCCGCGCGTGCCGCGTTGGCGCGCCAATCTGCTGGCCAGTTACCGCTTGAACGACCAATGGGATTTCACCCTGGGCGCGCGCTACAGCGGCAAGCAGTACAACACGCTGGACAACGCTGATCCCAATGGCAACGCCTACACCGGTGTCAGCAGCTTCTTCGTCGCCGATGCCCGCGCGCGCTGGCAGATCAACGACAACTGGAGCGCGGCGCTGGGTATCGACAACCTCGGCGATCGCACCTACTGGGCTTTCCACCCGTACAACCAGCGCACCTATGCACTGGAACTGCGCTACGACTATTTCTGAACCAAGGCACCGAGAGGATCACGAATTGAACTATCTCGCTGCGCTTCCTTTGATCAACTGCTGTCGTAAGTTGCTGATTCTTTTAAACATTTTTGACGCGCCGTGACCCTCCGAAGCTGCTCTTCGTGGGTCTGGACTTGTCCAAACGCTCTGGCTGTTGCTTGTCGGGAAGGGCATCAAGAGCCGCGGCAAAGGCGTTCGGACAAGTCCAAACCCACGATTGTCGCGGTTCGTGGCCGGCGGGCACTTCCGGGCAAGAAAAGGGAATTTTTCCATGAACCCATGGCGTAAGTGATTGATTCGTCATTGCGAGCGCAGCGAAGCAATCCAGTGTCTCTGATTGGTTTTCAGACGACGGAATCAGAGCAAAGAAGGGTCACTGGATTGCTTCGTCGCTGCGCTCCTCGCAATGACGAGGTTCAAGGTCACCGCGCAGTTTTGGGTGAAACTGAAAGCTTTCCATGAACCAATATCGTAAGTCATTGATTTGGATGTTCTGGCGTAGGTTGGGCTAAGCGCAAGCGTGCCCAACAGCTTCGCCAGGAGTTGGGCACGGCTGCGCCTTAGCCCAACCTACGGTTCAGGGCATGGCCGTGTGCATTCTTCGGGCAGAAAAAGAGTGGCTCGCAATGACAATTTCTTCGGAGGCCTTCGATGGCTGTCGACGCCGCAGTCGAGTCAACTCCACGCCGCGCCTATGCGCGGCTGTGGCGCTGGCATTTCTACGCCGCCTTCCTGGTGATTCCTTTCGTGCTGTGGCAAGGCGGCACCGGTGTGCTGTACCTGTGGCATCAGGAAATCGCTGATGTCCTGTGGCCGCAACTGCGTTTCGTGGAAATCGGCGAGCAGCGCGCCTCGCTCGATGCCCAGGTCGAGGTCGCCGTCATCGCCCATGGCGGCGCGCCGGCGCGCCTGATCAAACTGCCGGCGGCGCCCGATCGCAGCACCGAGATCGTCTTCGACAACGGTGACGGATTGATCACGCCGGCCTTCGTCGATCCCTACACCGGCGCACACCTGGGCTCGGTGGCCGCGACCACCTGGCTGCCTGGCCTGACGCGCAAGCTGCACGGCGGCTGGCCGCTCGGCGATCCCGGCTCCTGGCTGCTCGAACTCGGTGCCGGCTGGACCCTGGTGATGGTGCTCACCGGCCTGTACCTTTGGTGGCCGCGCGGACGCGATGGCCTGGCCGGCGTGCTCTACCCGCGACTGACTCGCAGCCCGCGGGTGTTCTGGCGCGACCTGCATTGTGTGGTTGGCGTTTACTTTGCCGGCATCTTCATCGCCTTCTTGCTGACGGCATTGCCATGGACGGCATTCTGGGGCGAGCAGATCCTGCGCCCGTTGCAACGTGCCAGCGGGCAGACCGCACCGGCGGCGCTGGGCTTCGGCCCGATGGCACTCAAGTCGATCGACGACGGCAGCGGCCGCCGGCTGAGCCTCGATCAGGCCGTCGCCATCGCCCGCACCGAGGGCCTGCTTGGCGATCTCGAGATCCAGCCCCGCAGTGGCGACGCGCCGATCGGCATCGCGCTGCGCCAGGGCCGTTCCAGCAACGAGCGCGTACTGCAGATCGATCGCTACCGCGGCGTGGTGCTGGCGCGCGTCGGCTGGCAGGACTATCCGCTGATCCCCAAAGCCGTCGCCACCGGCGTCGACCTGCACGAAGGCACGTTCTTCGGCCGCGCCAACCAGTGGTTCAACACGGCTGTCGTCGCCGCCCTCTACTGGCTGGCGTTCACCGGATTCATCGGCTGGTACCGGCGGCGACCGACTGACCGGCTGGGCGCGCCACCGCGTCTGCCTACGCCAATTCCGCGACCGATCCGCTGGACGGCGATCGGCGTCTGCGTGCTGCTGCCGTTGCTGGGGCTGTCGGTGCTGGTGGTGGCGGCACTTGACACCACACTGATGCGCCGACGGCGTCAGCCGACATGAGTCGGACGAACCATCAACTGATTCGATGCCTGTGGGACTACAAAAGCACGGGGGCTTCGCATTTGCGTAGAGTGCGCTGACCCATGCTCCAAGACAGTAGCCTGGATTTGAAACCGACCGCAGGCAGGATAGATTCTGGCTTTTTGCGCACACTGGCGCTTCTGCGTTGGAGCGCGGCGGCCGGGCAGACACTGGCGATCATCATTGCGCTGTACGTGCTGCTGTTGCCGCTGCCGGCTTGGCCCTTGTGGGCCGGTGTGCTGGCCTTGGTGGCCTTCAACCTCCTTGCTGGCGCATCGATGCGTGTTGCCAGGGCCTCATCCAGTACCCCAGCGCCAGCGCGTCCAACGGTTTCGGCCGGCATTGCGGTCTCGCACCTGGCATTTGATATTGCGGAGCTGACCTGGGCGATTGCCTGGAGCGGTGGCGCGATGAATCCCTTCGTCTCGCTGTTTCTGGTGCCGGTGGCGCTGGCGACCCTGGTATTGCCGATTCGCCACATCGTGTTGGTCGCGGTACTGGCGACGATTGGCTATACGCTGGCGGCGTGGCTGGGGCCTGCCTTGCCACATATTCATGGTCTGGCCGGCACTTTTGACCTGCACCTCACCGGCATGGCGGTGAACTTTGCGCTGTCGACGATTGTGTTCGTGTCCGTGCTGACGCATCTGGCGGCGACTCGCGATGCACGCGAGCGCGAGATCGCGCAATTGCGCGAACAGGCGGCGCGGTCCGAGGGCATTCTCGGGCTGGCGACGCATGCAGCGGCGATGGCCCATGCCCTGAACACCCCGCTGGGAACCTTGACCTTGATGCTCGACGATCTGTCCGAGGACTGCGCAGACCTCCCACGCCTGCGCGCCGATATCGATCGCGCCCGTGCGGTGGTCACCGTGTGCCGCGATCAGGTGCGCAAGTTGGTGCACGAGGCGCATCCGGACAGCCACGTGCTGCAGCCACTCGCAGCTTATATCGACAGCGTGATCGCGCGTTGGGAATTGCTGCGTCCGTCGATGTGCCTGTCGCGCGATATCGAGTTGCCGCAACTGGCCATCCGTGCCGATCCGGCGCTGGCGCACCTGCTGCAGGCACTGCTCGACAACGCCGCCGATGCCAGCGCCGAGCAGTCGCGCACAGACCTTGGACTGCGCCTGCGCGTGGTCGATCAAACGTTGGTAGGCGCGATCATCGATCACGGTGGCAGCGCACTCGAAAGTCGGCCGCTTGGCGCGGTGTTCGCATCGAGCAAGGCCGATGGACTCGGCATGGGCCTGGCACTGTCGCACGCCACTGTCGAGCGCTACGGTGGCGAGCTGTCGCTGCAGGCCGGCGACGACGGCGCGATCACCCGCTTCCGGCTGCCGCTGGCGAAACTGACGTGAAACACGTCCTGATCGTCGACGACGACGTCAACTACGGCGAGCAATTGCAGCGCTCGCTGCTGCGTCGCGGGGTCACGGTCGATCTCGCACACGACGCGACCAGCGCACTGGCGCTGGCCAGCGCGCATCTGCCGGACGGGGCATTGCTGGACCTGAAGCTGGCCGAAGACTCCGGCCTGCGCCTGATCGAACCGTTGCGCGCGCTGTCGGCGGAGATGGCGATCGTGCTGCTCACCGGTTATGCCAGCGTGGCCACCGCGGTCGAGGCGATCAAGCGTGGTGCCGATGACTATCTACCCAAGCCGGCCGGAATCGAATCGATCCTGCGCGCTCTCGCTGGCGACAGCAGTCTTGAATCGTTCGAGGAAGCGCCAGAGACCATGACGCCACTCAAGCGACTGGAGTGGGAGCACATCCAGCAGGCGCTCAGCGCCAGCAGCGGCAGCATTTCCGCTGCCGCGCGCCTGCTCGGCATGCATCGGCGCACGCTGCAGCGCAAGCTGGGCAAGCGGCCACCCGGCCGCGGTTGATGGCGATGGCCGCGGCGGGTGCAGAGCTTTCTGGTCCGGTTGCGCAGTCGTTCACGCGGCGCACGCGTGCATGCATGTCACCCTCCCGTTGAACTCTGCCCAGTGCAGCCAACCTCGTTCGAAGAGCAACGGAGACTTCGATGCACAAGACAAACGGTTTCGCCAAAATCCTGTTCCTTATCCTTCCCGCGCTGGTACTGCTGACGCAGCCGGCGCGGGCCGACGATGCCGCGCCGGAGCCATTTGTGCTGCCCGAGTTGCCGTACACCGTCGACGCACTTGAACCCGCGATCGATGCGCGCACAATGGAGATCCACCATGGTCGCCATCATCGCGCCTATGTCGACAACCTCAACGCCAAGCGGATCGATTTTCCCGCGCTGGCCGGCAGTTCGATCGAGAGCATCCTCGCGAAAGTGTCGACCTTCGATGCCGCGGTGCGCAACAACGGCGGCGGCCACTACAATCACAGCCTGTTCTGGGAGCTGATGGCGCCAGTCGGCAAGACCGGCGAACCTTCGGCGGACCTGCTCGCCGCGATCGACAAGGATTTTGGCTCGCTCGACGCCTTCAAGAAGGCGTTTTCCGACGCCGGCGCCAAGCAGTTCGGTTCGGGCTGGGCCTGGCTGATCATCAAGGACGACGGTACGCTCGCGGTCACCGCCACGGCCAATCAGGACAACCCGTTGATGGACGTGGTGGCCGTGCGCGGCACGCCGCTGCTGGCCGTCGATGTGTGGGAGCACGCCTATTACCTGCAATACCAGAACAAGCGCGTCGATTACCTTACGGCATGGTGGAGCGTGGTGAACTGGAATGCCGTGAATGCCCGTCATGCCGCGGCGATCAAGTAGCAGGGATGCTTCAACCGCCACGATCGCGCTGTTCGCCGACGGCATCGCAGCAGTTGTCCGGGAGACCGGAACCACGTCAGGTGCGTACGGTCATTCCGTCCTGCACCGAACGCCGCCAGGCCAGGACGGCCGGCAGCAGGCCCACGACCACGCCGGCGAGCAGTACGCCGGCTACCAGTTTGAGTTCTTCGATGGCGGGCCAGCGGGCCGGCACGAACAGGCCGTAGCTCGCCTGCAGCCAGGGCGCGGCCAATTGCAGCGCGAGGGCAAGCAGCGCCAGGCCCAGCACCGCGCCGGCCAGGGCCAGACCGCCCGCTTCCATGACCAGCAGCGCGAACACGTGGCGCGGACCGGCGCCCACCGAACGCAGGATCGCCATCTCGCGGCGACGCTCGTTGAGGCTGGCCAGCGTGGTGGTGAGCAGCACCATCAGTGCGGCCGCCACCACCGCGGCCGCAGCCAGTTTGAGCGCGCGCTCGACGTTGCCGAGCAGACCCCAGAGCTGCTGCAGCGCCACGCCTGGCAGGATGGCGGTCAGCGGCTCCTCGCGCGCCTCATTCACTTCGCGCTGTATCGCGAATGTAGCCATGCGCGACTTCAGCCCGACGAACAGCGCCGAGACGGTCCTGGGCTGCAACTGTGCCGGATCGATCACCCCGCCGCCTTTGCTGACGCGAGTGCCGCCGCGCCAGTTCAGATGAATCGCCTCGATCGCTTGCAGCGATACGAATACGCCCTGGTCGGAGGGCGTGCCGCTGCGCGCCAGGATTCCCACCACGGTAAACGGGCGATCGTCGTGTTTTTGCAGCGCCACGCGCGCGGTGCCGTGCGCCACCACAATCGATTGACCCAGCGCATAGCCCAGTTTGCTGGCGACATCCGCCCCGATCACCGCCTCGAACAGACCGTCGCCCGTACCACCGGCGAAGGCGCGCCCGCTCTGAAATGCCAGGGCGCGGTCGCCCGCATAACGTATGCGATCGAAATAGTCGGGCTCGGTTCCGACCACGCGAAAGCCCTGGTGTGCGTCGCCCAGCGCAATGGGTATCACCCAGGCCACGCGCGGATCGGCGCGCAGCCGCAGTGCGTTGTCCCAGCCCAGGTTGTTGGTGGGATCGCCGAGGCGGAACACCGAATACAGCAGCAGTTGCACTGGATGCGAGCGCGCGCCGACGATCAGATCGGTGCCCGAGACCGAGCGCAGAAAGGCGTCGCGGGTATCCAGGCGCAGTCGCTCCACGCCCACCAGCAGCGCGACGCTCAGCGCCACGGTGCAGACGGTGAGCGTGGCGGTGAACGCGCGGTTGCGCAGGCTGCGCAGGGCAATCCCGATCAGGCCACTCATGCGACGGCACCCTGGGACAGTCTGGCCAGACTGGACTGGCGCGCGAAGCGCCGGGCCAACGTCAGATCGTGGCTGACGAACAGCAGCGCGGAGTTGGCGGCAGTGCATTCGGCGAACAGCAGGTCCAGGAACTCGTCGCGCAGCGCCGTGTCCAGCGCCGAGGTCGGTTCGTCGGCGAGCACCAGATCAGGCGCTCCGATCAATGCGCGCGCGACCGCAACGCGTTGCTGTTGACCGACCGACAGTTCCACCACCGGCGCATTGCGCAACGCAGCGTCACCCAGGCCCAGGCGCTGCAGCAGCGTCTCGGCGGCCTTCAGCGGTGAGCCGAAGCGCTGCTGCGCCGCTTGCGAACGGCGGCGCGAAAAGCGGCACGGCAGCAGCACGTTTTCGCGCATGCTCAGAAACGGCAGCAGGTTGAACTGTTGAAAGATGATGCCCAGATGGTCGGCGCGCAGGCGGTCGCGCGCAGCGCCCGACAAACTGGCCAGGTCGCGGCCGCACACGCGCAGGACGCCACCCGGTTTGGCCAGCGTGCCGGCTATGAGATTCAGCAAGGTGCTCTTGCCGGTGCCGCTGGGGCCGTGCAGAAACAGGGTCTCTCCAGGGGCCAGACTCAAGTCGGCCAGCCGCAGATGCCACGCACGCCCCGGCCAGGAAAACACCAGATCACGAATCTCCAGTACCGGTGCCTTGCTCATGGTCCAGCGACGGTCATGCGCGGGCTGCTCGGCGTGAGATTCGCGCCCGTTTGACCCTGGCTCGAGATCAGCTGCAGCTTCAGGGTCTGCAGACCTGGAAAAGCGGCGAACAAACCGCTGAAATCGAGATCCATGATCGCGGCCGCGTCGGCACATTCGAAACGATAGCTGGCCTTCCAGTCGGCATGGCCACCCGCGACCGAAGTGGTCGCATAAGGCGACTGCACCTCGACCGTCGCCAGGGCACATCGCGCAGCCGGCGCCATGCTCAGCAAGCGGGCACCCGCGCGCAACGCCTCTTCCGCGCGCGCCACGGCGGTCTGTTGTGCTGCATCCGTCGGCGCGTGCTCGAAGCCGACAATGCCTTCCCCATCGGCCGTCAGCGCCAGTTCGACGCCGCGGGTATCCAGCGCAACATCCATGTGCGCGGTCCCATGCTGATGAACGCCGTGCGCTGCGGCAAGAACCGGCAACAGCAGGAGCGGCAGAATGGTCAGACGAAATCGGGATGTCACGGCGCTGCTCACTTGGCTCGGGGGGACGCATGAACCGTTACGTTATAACGCCAACCTTGATCAGGGTCGTCGCTCGCGCAGCGGTGGTCACCGTGATGAGTTGCGTTCTGGGAGCCTGCAACCGCACCAACGACACACCACGATCAGCAATTGCGGCTGCGCCGGATTTTGACGAGATCAACTGATCGCTGACAAAGGCGCCGAACAGCTCTTCTCGCCGCGTTGCCTCCTGTGCGGCGACGCGCTCGGCGCCCAGCGATGCCAGGGCCGATTGCGGCTCTGGTCAGGTCTACCGAGTCTGCGCTCCACGCACGGCCGCTTTGGGCGGCAAGTTGAACAGCGCCTGGAACACCAGAGCCCTCTCCCGGTCTCCCTCGATCGTTATGGCCCCGCTGGCCTCCATCGCTTCCAGCGGGATCTTGCCGTACACGAACCCGGCCATCGCCTCCGGCGTGGACGTGAACACGAGGTCGGCATCGGCAACCGGAGCGCGCGCCGGCGTCAGCGTTCCGTCTTCGATCCGCACCATGAAGGTCTCCTCGCCCAGACGAAAGCCGACCGAGAGCTTGAGGTCGGCTGCGAGGTGCGCCTTGAACATGGTACGGAACGACAGCATCAGCGAGGCCTTCGACAGTGGCAGCGTCGGGTCGTGGCACGGCGACCGGGCTGCCCACGCACCCAGCACCATCAGCAGCTGGTCCGCCTCGTAGCCCCAGTCGGTCAAACCGTAAACCTGGACCGAAGCCGGCGGCGGCAGCTTGCTGCGAATGACCAGCCCGTGGCCTTCCAGCGTTTCGAGCCTCTGCGTGAGCACGTTGGCGCTGAGCCCGGGCAACGATGCGCGGATGTCGTTGAAGCGGCGGGGTCCGAACATCAACTCGCGCAGGATCATCAGCGACCAGCGTTCCCCGACCAGTTCCAGCGCATGGGCGGTGCCGCAGGCGTCGTCATACCAGCGGCGCACCTCGACGGGCGCGTCAGCTTTCTTTTTAGTTATTTTTGCTAATTTCATGATTGACAATAGTAACCTTGACGGATAGTTTGCGCAAACCGAAAGGGCTACTTCCGGCGGAGCAGCCAGACTGGACTACCGAGACGGGTGACCTGCCACCCCCAAAGAAAGGATGACGCAACAATGCCCCGAATGATCTTCGTGAACTTGCCCGTCGCTGACCTGGCCCGGTCCATCGCCTTCTACGAGGCGGTGGGCGCCACTCGCAGCCCGCAGTTCAGCGATGAAAGCGGCGCGTGCATGGTGCTCTCGGACACGATCTTCGTCATGTTGCTCACCCATGAGAAGTTCGCCTCCTTCACCAGCCGCCCGATCGGCGACCGCGCGACCACGCATACGCTGCTGGCCCTTTCCTGCGATAGCCGAGAGGCGGTACTCGCCCAACTGGACGCCGCGGTGAACGCGGGCGGCAAGCCAGACCCGACAGCCACACAGGATTACGAGGGCTTCATGTACGGCCGAAGCTATGAGGATCCGGATGGCCACATCTGGGAGATCTTCTGGATGAATCCTGAGGCCGTGAACCCGCCAGTCGCGACCCCCGAATAGGAGACGAACATGGGAATGCCCGCAAAAAACCGAATCTGCCTCTGGTACGACGGCAGCGCCGAAGAGGCGGCGCGCTTCTACGCCGAACATTTCCCGGACTCGTCGGTCGACGCGGTATACCGCGCGCCGGGCGATTACCCGTCGGGCAAGGAAGGCGACGTGCTGACCGTCGAGTTCTCGGTCCTCGGGATTCCGTGTCTCGGGCTGAACGGCGGTCCTGCCTTCAAGCACAGCGAAGCGTTTTCCTTCCAGGTCGCCACCGCCGATCAAGCCGAGACAGACCGCTACTGGAACGCGATCGTCAACAACGGCGGCCAGGAAAGTGCCTGCGGCTGGTGCAAGGACAAATGGGGCCTGAGCTGGCAAATAACCCCGGTTGCATTGACCGAGGCGATCGCCGACCCCGACCGCGCCGCCGCCAAGCGGGCTTTCGAAGCCATGATGCACATGCGAAAAATCGACATCGCCGCGATTGAGGCGGCCCGCCGCGCCTGAGCGGCACCGCGCCTGAGCGGCACAACCTCCAAGGAGAAACCCATGTCCTTCCTCGACATCACCGTGATCCCGGTACCCACTGCCAACAAGGCCGCCTACCTGGAACACTCTCGACAATCGACGCCGCTGTTCAAGGACTACGGCGCGATCGGCATCACCGAATGCTGGGGCGAAGATGTACCCGACGGCAAACTGACCGATTTCAAGAAGGCCGTTGCCCTCGAGCCAGGCGAGACCGTCGTCGTCGGCTGGATCACCTGGCCGGATCGCGCGACCCGCGACAGCGCGTGGGAAAAGCTGATGCAGGACGAGCGGATGCAGAGCATGACCATGCCGTTTGATGGCAAACGCATGATCCTGGGTGGCTTCGAGGTGTTGCTCGGGGGCTAGAGCGCATGGCAGGGCGATGCGACGTCGGACAACGACGCATGGATCCGAACCGGGTCGGCTGATGACGATCGCAGCCGTCGCGGCTCCCCGGTGATAAAATGCGCGCAACCGTTCGCCGCCGGAACTCGATGCGACTGCCCCTCACCTGGTGTCTGATCGCGATGGCGCCTGCCATCGGCGCACAGAGTGTGCCAATTCCCGCAAACACCGGCCTCTGCCTGACCGCCGAGGAAGCGGCGCTGGTGCAACTGGTGAACGCCTATCGTGTGCAGAACGGCAAGGCGGCGCTGCCGGCGACCCGCTGGCTGAGCACCACCGGTCAGTTCAAGGTGTGGGACCGGATCGCCAACGGTGCAGTCGGCGGCGACTGCAATTCGCACAGTTGGTCGGGGGCGATGCCGTCGCTGTGGCAGGCGGTCTGCTACACGCCGGATCATGCCCAGTCGGCGCAGATGTGGGCGAAACCGCGGCAGATTTCCGCCAATGTCTACAGCGGCAACGGTTTCGAGATCACCGCCGACTCCGGCGCCCCGATGACCGCGGCGCAGGCACTGTCACAATGGCAAGCGAGCCCGGCGCACCGCGATGTAATACTCAATCAGGGTGCCTGGGCCGGCGTCACCTTCCGTGGTCTCGGTGTCGGCATCGCCGGCAACTATGCGGTGGTCTGGTTCGGCGATGCCGTGGATTCCGCAGGCCCCTTGAATGCCTGCCAGAACGAAACCGTTTTTGTCGCCACCTTCGAATAGCCCGTCGCAGCTTTTTTACGAATGCGCCCCGGATCGCGCGGGCTTGCAACCACAGACGGTGCCACAATCGCGCGGTCCGAATCGCGGACTGCCCCGACTCATCGCATGCGCCTGCTGCCCGCCCTGTTCTGCCTGAGCCTGCTGGCTGCGTGTTCCGGGCCGGAGCCGCCCGCACCACCCGCGGCCGCAACACCCCCTGCTGCGCCCACGCCGCCGCCAATACCGGAGGACGATCTCTACGTGCTGGCGGTGGGCGGTAACGGCTTTCGTGCAGACATGGATCTGGCCGCACTGCGCCGGCGCTACGGGGTCGAAGCTGTTGTCGAACAGGAGGTGCCGCTGGGCGAAGGACAGACCGAGCCCGGCGCCGTAATTCATCCCAACGACCCGACCCGACGTGCATTCGTCTATTTCGTCGACGGCAATGTCGCCGGTCCGATCACGGCGATCCAGATCCGCGATCCGGAGTCGCGCTGGAGCGGTCCGATGGGTCTGCGCCTGGGCATGACTTCGCTCGATCTCGAACGCCTCAATGGCAAGCCATTCCGCTTCCTCGGTTTCGAGTGGGATTACGGCGGCTACGTAAGCAACTGGACCGATGGCGGACTGTCGACTGCCTTGCTGGCGCCAGGGCAGTTGGCGGTACGCCTGTCGCCGCCAGTGCTGAGCGAGGGCGTCGAGCGCGCCAAAGGTTATCCGATGGGCGATTCCGAGTTCACTTCGGACATCCCGCCGATTCGCGAGCAACCCCCTGTGGTCTCCGAAATGGGACTGGGCTTCGTGCCGGCGGCACCCGCAAGCGTCGAACCAGCCGCCGAACCGGCGGCGACCGGGAAGACGGAAGCCGAGACCGCACCCGCCGGCTGAAGCGACTGCGCATGCCGACCGCCCTGGGTTCCATCCGATAAATCGGCGAACCCGGGCGCGTGCAAACGAGGGAACATCCACGCTAGGCTTTCGGCATCCGACCATTGAACCCCTGGCCTTGCCGGAAGCTGCCCACCACGATCTGCATTTCCGCTGCTACGGTGATGGACCGCCACTGCTGCTGATCCACGGCCTCGGCTCCAGCGGCGACGACTGGGCTTTCCAGATCGGCCCGCTGGCGCAGCATTGCCGGCTCATCGTCCCTGATTTGCGCGGCTGTGGCGCCAGTCCGGTGGGTCATGGCGAGGTCTCGATTCGAGGCTTCGGCGCTGACTTGTGGTCACTGCTGGATCATCTGGACATCGGCCAGGTGGCGCTTGCCGGTTTCTCGATGGGCGGCGCCGTTGCGCTGGAGATGGCCCTGCAGCAGGGTCCACGGGTGGCGCGACTGGTCACCATCAACAGCCTGCCCAGCTACCGCGTCGACCATTGGCGCAAGTGGCTGGAACTGAATCTGCAGATCGCGATGGTGAAGACGCTGGGTTTGCCGCGTACCGCGCGGATGGTCGCACGCCGCTTGTTTCCGGCGCCGCACCAGACCGCCATGCGCCAGCGCGTCATCGACGTGCTTGGCGCCAACCGCATCGAACCATACCTGCGCTGCGCACGTGCGCTGGCGCAGTGGTGCGCGGCCGAGCACGTCGAGCGCTTGCAACCGCCGCATCTGATGATTGCCGGCGAACTCGACTACACCGGGCTCGACGAGAAGCGCACCTGGGCTCGCCGGATGCGCGCGGAACTGGCGGTCGTCTCCGGCTCGCGCCACGGAACGCCGTTCGATTCGATCGGCGCGACCAATGCCTGCCTGCTGGCGTTTTTCGGCGGCCAACCGGTGCCTGACGACCTCGCCATCGATGCCGTACATGCCATACCCGCCGGACCACCGGAATTGCCGCCGGAGGTGCAGGCATCACCGCGAAATGTTGCCCGGACTGTCACCAAACACAACGCAAGTATCTGAAAGAAAAGCTTTTCCGCAAAGGACGCAAAGGACGCAAAGGAAAGCAAAGCCAGCAGGACATCAACACCTGGGTTCTTGGCTCTCTTTGCGTCCTTTGCGTCCTTCGCGGACAAAAAAAGACAGTCCGCATGGTCGCCGCCAGTTCGATCCGCGAACAAGCGCACCGACAGGGGCGACCGGGACTCTCACCGAACATGCCGTAAGTCTTTGATTGTCATGTGGTAGCGGACTTACTCCGCGAGAGCGTTCGCGGGATGAACCCGCTCCCACGGTCGGGGCGATCGGGACTGGCGCTTTTCGCTCGAACTTTGCCGGAGGCAAAACGCAAAAACCTCGGCCTGGTCCGAATGCAACCGGAACCAGGCCGAGGTCGTTCACGTCAGGTCCTCGCGGACCTGATTACCGCACTACGCCAGATCGAAACGATCCAGGTTCATCACCTTGCCGAACGCCTTCGCGAAATCCTGCGCGAACTTGCCCTGCGCGTCGGCTGCGGCATACACCTCGGCCAGCGAACGCAGTTGCGAGTTGGAACCGAACACCAGGTCGACGACGGTTCCGGTCCACTTGAGCTCGCCGGTCTTGCGGTCGCGACCTTCGAGCACGTTGGCGTCGGCCGCCGAACGCTTCCACGCCGTGCTCATGTCGAGCAGATTGACGAAGTAGTCGTTGCTGAGCGTCTCCGGACGCTTGGTGAAGACGCCGTGCTGGGCCTGGCCGACGTTGGCGTTCAGCGCTCGCAGACCACCGATCAGCACCGTCATCTCGGGCGCCGTCAGATTGAGCAACTGCGCCTTGTCGATCAACAGCTCGGCCTGGGCACCCTCAAAGCCCTTCTTCACGTAGTTGCGGAAGCCGTCGGCATTCGACTCCAGCACTGCGAAAGAGTCGACGTCGGTTTGCGCCTGCGAAGCATCGGTACGACCCGGACTGAACGGCACGGACACATTCTGGCCGCCCTTCGCCGCCGCAGCTTCCACCGCTGCGCATCCGCCGAGCACGATCAGATCGGCCAGCGAGATCTTCTTGCCGCCGGACGCCGACGCGTTGAAGTCGTTCTGGATGCCTTCCAGCACGGCCAGCACCTTCGCCAGTTGCGCCGGCTGGTTGGCTTCCCAGTCCTTCTGCGGGGCGAGGCGAATGCGCGCGCCGTTGGCGCCGCCGCGCTTGTCGCTGCCGCGGAACGAGGACACCGAAGCCCACGCCGTGCTGACCAGTTCGGAGATCGACAGGCCGGAGGCGAGCAGTTTGCCTTTCAGCGCGGCGATATCCTGTGCGTCGACCAGCGCGTGATCCACTGCCGGAACCGGATCCTGCCAGATCAGCTCTTCGCTCGGAACCAACTTGCCGAGATAGCGCGAGCGCGGACCCATGTCGCGGTGGGTCAGCTTGAACCAGGCGCGCGCATAGGCGTCGTGGAACTCCTGCGGATTCTGATGGAAGTGGCGCGAGATCTTCTCGTAGGCGGGATCGAAGCGCAGCGACAGGTCTGCCGTGGTCATCATCGGGCGGTGCTTCTTCGACGGATCATGCGCGTCGACGACCATGTGTTCTTCGCGCACGTCCTTCGGATGCCACTGCCAGGCGCCGGCGGGACTCTTGCTGAGTTCCCACTCGTAGCCGAACAACACGTCGAAGTAGCCCATGTCCCAGGTCGTCGGGTTCGGCTTCCATGCACCCTCGATGCCACTGGTGATGGTATCGCCACCCTTGCCGCTGCCGAAGGCGTTCTTCCAACCGAGGCCCTGCTCTTCGATGTCGGCGCCTTCCGGTTCGCGGCCGACATTGGAGTCGGGACCGGCACCGTGCGCCTTGCCGAAAGTGTGGCCACCGGCAACCAGCGCAACGGTTTCGTAGTCGTTCATTGCCATGCGCGCGAAGGTTTCGCGTACATCACGACCCGAAGCCACCGGGTCCGGGTTGCCGTCCGGGCCCTGCGGATTCACGTAGATCAGGCCCATCTGCACTGCGCCCAGCGGATTCGCCAGTTGGCGATCCCCGGAATAACGGCTGTTGGCCTTGTCGCTGGTCGCCAACCATTCATTCTCGAAGCCCCAGTTGATCTCGTCCTCGGGCTCGTAGATGTCGGCACGACCACCGGCGAACCCGAAGGTCTTGAAGCCCATCGAATCCATTGCCACGTTGCCGGCGAGCACCAGCAAATCGGCCCACGACAGCTTGCGACCGTACTTCTGCTTGATCGGCCACAGCAGGCGACGTGCCTTGTCGAGGTTGCCGTTGTCGGGCCAGCTGTTCAGCGGCGCAAAGCGCTGCGCACCGGTGCCGGCGCCACCGCGGCCGTCGGCGATGCGATAGGTACCCGCCGCGTGCCAGGTCATGCGCACGAACAAACCACCGTAATGACCATAATCGGCGGGCCACCAGTCCTGCGAGTCGGTCATCAGCGCGGTGAGGTCCTTGACCACGGCATCCAGGTCGAGCGACTTGAACTCCTCGGCGTAGTTGAAGTCCTCGTCCATCGGGTTGGTCTTGGAGGACTGCTGGTGCAGGATCTTCAAGTTCAGTTGGTTCGGCCACCAGGTCGCGTTGGTCGGCGCACCGCCCACGACGTGACTGCCGGCACCGCCCGCGAACGGGCACTTCGATTCGTTTGACATGGTTCTCTCCCTCGGTTGTTGGGAAACGCTGCGGCCTGCAATCTAGTGCGCAGCTTCCCATAGATCAATACAATTGTATTGATTGAATCAATAGCGTGAATGAATCATTGGGGCTCGCAATCAGCCAACGAAGTGTCGAACGAGCACGCAGCCGTTCTTGCCAGCGCAGCGACGCAATCCAGGAATTTGCCGTTCCCGGCATTTCTGGATTGCCGGCTCGCTCCGCTCCTCGCGATGACGACCTGTTGGGACGCTCCCCCGGGTCGCTCGCCTCGCACTCGCTCCCGGTTATGTTAATCCCGTTTTGTTCCCAGGGTGCCTGCAGCGCAAGCTGCAACGGGACGAAAGCCGGCAGCAGCAGACCACGCCGCGCCAGGCACGAGCTTGATCGAGGTCAGGTTGCCAACCGCGGCAAAGGACATCGCCGCCGGGCGTCGGAAATTTCCTACAGCAAAATCAGCGTTCAGAGGATGCCGCGACCAGCCGACCATGGCGATGCTTGCGCCTCCAAACTTGTCGTCGAGGAGTCGTCGCATGCACCTGCGCATCGGGTTGTTGCACCTGCTACTGTGCTGCTGGACGACCGGCGTCGCGGCCGAGCTCCGGGTCACCGAGTGTCGTGGCGAACACGGCGAACGCGTGTTCGGCGATAGCGCCAACTGTGCCGGTGCGATCGTCCGCGAATGGACACTTTCGCGGCCGCCTGCCGCACCCGCGTCCGCTGCGGCGACCGCAAACAACACCCCGGCCACGGGTGGTCGCCAGCGCCGCAGCAAGGGCCGCGCAAGCGCCAACCCGCCGCAACTGTCCTTCCTGTGCAGTGCAGGGGCATTGACCTGGTACCAGCACAGCCCCTGTCGCAGCAGCGCGGCGAAAGGCGAGTCGGTGCGGCAGACCAGGGTCACGCGACAACAGGCTTGTCGCGAGGTGACGCGTCCGGCGTCGGCGCTGCGACCCGGCAGCGAGCGCGACGAGCGCGCCGGTCCCTATGCGCGCGCTACCGGGCGCGACCCGTGTCGCTGAGTCTGCAGCCGCCCTCTTCCTGTTCGCGGGGAAATTCATCCAGCACGCGTCAGGCCGCGCCGGGCAGCACCAATCCCTTGGGCATCGTGTAACCGCGGACGAACTGATAACAGGCGTCGGCATCCAGCGGTCGTGCCAGCCAATAGCCCTGGATCTCGTCGCAATTCTCGCCGCGCAGGAAGGTCAACTGGCGTTCCGTCTCGACGCCCTCGGCGACCACGCTCAGACCGAGCGAATGCGCCATCAGCACGATCGTCGAGGTCAGCACTTCGTCGTCGACATTGTGCTCGATGCCGTCGACGAAGGTCTTGTCGATCTTGACGGTGTCGATGGCCAGGCCGCGCAGATAGCTCAGCGAGGAATAGCCGGTGCCGAAGTCGTCGATCGCCACACGCACGCCGATTTCGCGCAGTTCGGCGATCGTCTGGCTGGTGCGTTTCGGGTCGGCCATCAACGCGCTCTCGGTCAGTTCGATCTCCAGCCAGCTGGACGACAGCCGGTGGCCATCGAGCACCATCTTGACCAGTTCCGCGAATCCACCGCGGGTCAGTTGCACCGCCGACACGTTCACCGCAATGCGCAAATCGGGCAAGCCACTGTCGGCCCACGCGCGCGCCTGCGACAGCGCCTGGCGCAAGGCCCATTCGCCGAGCGGCAGGATCAGACCGGTTTCTTCGGCGAGCGGAATGAACCGCGAGGGTGGCACGTGGCCGAGGTCGGCCGAGCGCCAGCGCAGCAGCGCTTCGACACCGGTGATGCGACCGCTGCGCAGACTCAGCTTGGGTTGGTAAACCAGCCGGATCTCGTCGCGATCCAGCGCCTTGCGCAGCGCCGACTCCAGACGCGTGCGCTCGCTCGCGTCCTCGGCCATGCGCGCCGAATACACGCGGTAGGTATTGCGTCCGCGCGCCTTGGCCTCGTACATGGCGGCGTCGGCGTGGCGCAGCAACTCATCCATGTTGCGGCCGTGATCCGGGTAATAGGCAATGCCGATCGACGGCGAGATCGCGATCTCCTGTCCACCCACCAGCAATGGGCCGGCGAATCCATCGAGGATCTCGCCAGCGAGGCGCTCGACGCCCTCGTTGCTGGTATCGCCGGTGGCGATCACGGTGAACTCGTCGCCGCCGAACCGCGCCACGTTGTCGGCATCGCCGACCACGTGCGCCAGGCGCCGCGCGGCCTGGCGCAACAACTCGTCGCCCGCAGCGTGTCCCAGCGAGTCGTTGACGTGCTTGAAGCGATCCAGGTCCATGAACATCAGCGCGAAGCGCCGGCTGCCGCCGCTGTCGATGCGCTGGCGCAGTCGCTGGCGCAGGAAGGCGCGATTCGGCAACGAGGTCAATTGATCGAAATGGGCCAGGTAGCGCAGACGTTGTTCGGCGCGCTTGCGATCGGTGATGTCGGCCATCACCGCAACAAAATGACTGCGCTCGCCTTCGGGCGACAGCACCTCGGCAATCTGCAGCCACGCGATGAAGTCGTCGCCGGAGCGACGTCGCTGCCACATTTCGCCAGACCAGTGTCCGCGACTCTGCAACTCCTCGCGGACCTCGCTGAAGAACTCCTTGGTGTGTTTCACCGAGTCGAGCATGCTGGTCGGTTGGCCGGCCAGTTCCTCGGCGGTGTATCCGGTCAGGCGCAGGAACGCAGGATTGGCGGACACGAAGCAGAACGCGAGGTCGGTGATGCACACGCCTTCGAGCATGTGGCGGATGACCTCGGCGCTGATGCGTCGCTGCGCTTCTTCGCCGCGTTCGCGCTCGATCACGCGGAAGGTCCCGGCGACGAGCGTGGGTTTGCCGGCCTCATCGCGCGTCACCACCCGGCCATGGGCACGAACCCAGTTCCAGTGACCGGCCACATCGCGCAGCCGGTATTCGACCTCGTACTGTTCGCGGACACCGTTCAGATGGTCATCGATGGCGGTCTCGACACGTTGCCGGTCGTCGCGATGAATGACCCGCTCGCGCCAGTTCTTGCCACTGGTCGACATCTGGTCCTTGAACCCCAGGACCGCGTCGGCACTGGCCCAGGACAGCAGATCGTTGTCCACTTCCCAGATCCAGAAACTGTCGCCGCTGCCCCACAGCGCCCACATCAAGCGCTGGTCCGAGGCCATCGCCGCCGGCAGCAGCGCATGGGTTCGCACTGCCGAGCGCCGACCCAGCAGCCAGCCGGCCAGGGCGAAGACGACGATTCCCAACAGCGCCAACAACGGCGCCGCAGACTCGAGCGAAATCTTCTGCGCGTATGCACATTGCGGAAAACAAGCCAGGATCGGCCCGAGCAAGATGCTGATCGCTGGCGTTCGCTGCATCGCGTGATTTCTCCCCTCCATGCATTCTAGCCGGGCGCGAAGGTGATTGGCTCTGGTGGCCGCATCCGGCGGCTGCCGCGGCACGCTGCGCAAGGGTCCGAGTGGCGCGTGGATGCGCAGAATGCGGGATAGAATCGCGCGACGCCGATTCGCCATGGACCCATGGAACTTCAGACCGCACCGGATTTCGACGAACTCGCAAGTGTCCTGCGCGCACTCAACGCCGGGCTCGGCGCCGCCGACCTGCACGGCAGCCTGTGCGGATTTCTGTGTGCCGGCGGCCAGGAACTGCATCGTTTTCTCGATGCGGTGTCGCTGCAGGAACTGCTGCTCGCGGACGCCGATGTCGCCGCGCGCTCGACGCTGGCCCGGCTGTTCCGTGCCAGCCAGAGCGATCTCGACGACGAGCTCTGCACCTTCGAACCGCTGTTGCCCGATGGAGAACGTCCGCTGGGCGAACGCACGGATGCGCTGTTGCAATGGTGCCAGGGATTCGTCGGCGGTCTCGGGCTCGGCGGTTTTGCCGACGAACGAACATTGTCTGCAGACGGGCGTGAGGTGCTGCGCGACCTGCTCGAGATCGCCCGTACGGAGGTCAGCCACGACGCCGACGAGGAAGTCGACGAGACCGCACTGGCGGAACTGGTCGAGTTCGCACGCATGGGCGCGCTGCTGCTGCGCGAGGACCTGCGCGGCAAGGAGGCGCTGAAGTCATGAGCGTTGTCGCCAACGAACACCGACGCCGCCGACGCCAGTTGATGGAACTGGCCGGCGACGGCGCCATCATCATCGTGCCGGCGGCGCCCGAGCGCATCCGCAACAACGACGCGCACTATCCGTACCGGCAGGACAGCGACCTGGTCTATCTGACCGGTTTCGCGGAACCGGAATCGGCGCTGGTGCTGGTGCCGGGCCGCGAGGCCGCCGAGACCATCCTGTTCTGTCGCGAACGCGATCGGGCACGCGAGCAATGGGACGGACCGCGCCTCGGGCCGGAGCAGGCGCCGAGCGAACTGTTGGTCGACGATGCCTTCCCGATCACCGATATCGACGACATCCTGCCCGGGCTGGTGGAAGGTCGCGAGCGCGTCTATTACCACTTCGGGCGCGACGCCGAATTCGACCTGCGCGTGCTCGGCTGGATCAACCGCGTGCGCGCCGAAGTGCGTCGCGGCGCCCGCGCGCCGCACGAGATCATCGCGCTCGGTTATCTGCTGCACGAACTGCGGCTGTTCAAGAGTCGCGGCGAAGTGCAACTGATGCGGCGCTCGGCGCGCATCGCCGCCGAAGCGCACACGCGCGTGCTGAACATGTGCCAGCCGGGCATGACCGAGTTCGAGATCGAGGCAGAGATTCTGCACACCTTCCGCCGCCACCAGGCCGTGCCCGCCTACGAGCCGATCGTCGCCGCCGGCGCCAATGCCTGCGTGCTGCATTACCGCGCCAACCAGTCGCAGTTGCGCGACGGCGATTTGTTGCTGGTCGATGCCGGCGCCGAGTACAACTGTTACGCCAGCGACATCACGCGCACGATTCCGGTCAATGGCCGCTACTCGCCCGAGCAGCGCGCCATCTATCAACTGGTGCTGGATGCGCAGCTCGCGGCCATCGCAGAGGCCCGCCCGGGACGCCACTGGAACGACGTGCATGACGCCGCGGTCAAGACCATCACCGCCGGCCTGATCAAGCTCGGCCTGCTCAAGGGGTCGTTGGCGAAGAACCTGAAGGACGAGCGCTACAAGGAGTTCTACATGCACAAGACCGGCCATTGGCTCGGTCTGGATGTGCACGACGTCGGCGATTACCGCATCGACGGCCATCCGCGCCTGATCGAGCCGGGCATGGTGATGACCGTCGAGCCCGGCATCTACATCGCGCCCGACGCCCTCGATGTGCCGCTGCGCTGGCGCGGCATCGGAGTGCGCATCGAAGACGATGTGCTGGTGACCCGGAACGGGCCCGAGGTGCTGACCGCTGGCGTGATCAAGGACGTCGATGCGATCGAGGCCGCCATGGCGCAGGCGGCAGCCGCACGGCCCGCCCCGGTCGCGGCGAGGCGACGCAGCAAGCGCGCCGCATGAATTTCGCGCTGCTGGCCGACCTGATCCTGGTCGTCCACACGCTGATCATCGCCTTCATCGTCGTCGGCCTGCCGCTGATCTGGATCGGCGCATGGCGTGGTTGGGACTTCGTGCGGCGACCGCTGTTTCGCCTCGCTCACCTGGCCACCATCGCCTTCGTGGTCGCCCAGACCTGGCTCGACCAGTTGTGCCCGCTGACCGTCTGGGAAGCAGCGCTGCGCCGCAAAGCCGGCCAGAGTCACCACGACCAACCGTTCATTGCCCACTGGCTCGGCGAACTGATCTTTGTCGATGCCTCGCTGGCCGTGCTGGCGTGGGTGTACAGCCTGTTCGGGCTGGCCGTCGGGTTGACCCTGTGGTGGGTGCCGATTCGCTGGCGTCGCGCCTGAGCGCTAAAAGGAGCAAGGTCAGAAAATGGGCGACCCACCCCGGCGCACGCTCGCACCATGACCCGATTCTGGGCCCTGCCCTCTGACCACTGCCCCGTTTTTGTGTCGCCAAGGCGGCACAACCGCGACTCTACAGAACATCCTCTAAACGTTTGATTATAGACCAATTATTTGTAGGTCACGTTGCCTGCGCAGCGGGCTACGTGACAATGGACAGCGTCACGTAGCCTGCTGCGCAGGCAACGTGACCTACTTCCGTGTGTTCTTTGCGTGAACAAGCGCACCGACAGGAGCGACCGGGACACTCACCAAACATAACGCAAGCATCTGAAAGAAAAGCCTTTTCCGCAAAGGACGCATAGGAAAGCAAGGCAAGGCCAGCAGAACATCAACACCTGGGTTCTTGGCTCTCTTTGCGTCCTTTGCGTCCTTTGCGGACAAAAAAGGCAGTGCGCATGGTCGCCGCCAGTTCGATGCGCGATCGAGCGCACCGCCAGGGGCGACCGGGACTTTCATCGTGACGACCCACCCGGTCCCAACGTCGACCTGACCCAACTTCCGGACTATTGCGTGATGATATCTTTGTGATATCTTTTGCACACCAACGGAGGAGAGAGACCATGACCAAGGAAATCCGCAAGTCGACGCTGCCTGGAATCCCGATGCTGCTGCTGTTGCTGGTCGTGCTGCTGGTGACGGTGTACCTGATGATTCGCGCCATCGATGCGCAGCATGTTGTGCTCGGCCTGGTGCTGGCATTGGCGGGCTTCGTCGAGTTCTTCCTCCTGTTCGGCCTGTTCATGGTGCAACCCAACAACGCGGTGGTGCTGCAGTTGTTCGGTCGTTACGTCGGCACCGTGCGCGACGAAGGACTGCGCTGGGCCAATCCCTTCCTGTCCAAGCGAGCGGTATCGCTGCGCGTGCGCAACTTCGAATCGAGCAAGCTCAAGGTCAACGAGCTGGAAGGTTCGCCGATCGAGATCGCCGCCGTCGTCGTCTGGCAAGTGGTCGATTCGGCCGAGGCGCTGTTCCTCGTCGACGATTACGAAAACTTTGTCCACGTGCAGTCCGAGTCGGCGCTGCGCCAGATGGCGACCAGCTATCCCTACGACCTGCACGACGACGTCAAGGTCGCGCTGCGCAGTCATTCCTCGGAAATCTCCGAACACCTGCAGAAGGAAATCCAGGACCGCCTGTCGCAAGCCGGCGTCAAGGTGATCGAGGCGCGCATCAGCCACCTCGCCTACGCCGCCGAAATCGCCAGTGCGATGTTGCGCCGGCAGCAGGCTCACGCGGTGATTGCGGCGCGCACGCTGATCGTCGAAGGCGCGGTCAGCATGGTCGAACTGGCCCTCGACCAATTGAGCAAGCGCGGCGTCGTCGATCTCGACGAAGAGCGCAAGGCAGCAATGGTCAGCAATCTGCTGGTGGTGCTGTGCAGCGACAACGATGCCCAACCGGTGGTGAACACGGGCAGCCTTTACGGCTGATCGACCATGGCCGAACGCAAAGCCTATCCGCTGCGCATCAACGCCGAAGTGCTGGATGCCATGCAGCGCTGGGCCGACGACGAGCTGCGCAGCCTGAACGCGCAGATCGAATACGTGTTGCGCGATGCACTGCGCCGCGGTGGACGCATGAAGCCTGCGTCCACCGCGAATGACGGCGACGAAACCAATCCCTGATCGGTCGCGGATCAAACCGCGAACAAGGAGAATGAGATGACCAAACAACTGTGGATCCTGGGCGCCGCACTTTGCTGCGGCTGGGTTCCCGCACTGGCTGGTGCCGCGGACGAAGCGTCGACCTGCATGCAGCGCACCGAGAGCATCCTTGCAGCGCTCGACGAAGGCGACTACGCGAAGTCGCGCGTCGATTTCGACGAGCGCATGTCGGCCGCGCTCAGCGCCGAGCAGTTGCGCGGCGTGTGGGAATCGCTGCCGGCTCAGGTCGGCAAGCGCCTGGCGACGGGCGACGGACGCAGCAAGCCGACCGGCGACGGCGCAGTGGCGACGATTCCGCTGCAATACGAGAAAGCCTGGCTGGAACTGGAGGTCAGCTGCGATGCCGCGGGCAGCGTGCGCGGCTTGTTCGTGAAACCGGGCGCCGCCCCGGGTGCGGCCGGTCCGGCGGCGTCAGAGCAGTGGAATGAACGCGAGTTGGCGGTCGAAAATGCCGGCCTGAGCCTGCCCGGAAGCTTGACGCTGCCGACCGCTGCGCCGATCGCTGGCGTGGTGCTGGTTCACGGCTCCGGCCCGAACGATCGCGACGAGACCATCGGCCCGAACAAGGTTTTCCGCGACTTCGCCCATGGTCTGGCCGAACGCAACATCGCCGTGTTGCGCTACGACAAACGCAGCCGCGCGCACCCGCAGAGTTTCGCGGGCAAGCCATTCACCGTCGACGAAGAAGTCGTCGACGATGCGGTGGCCGCGTTGAAGCTGCTCGGTGCCCAGCCGGAACTCGCCGGCAAACCGATCTTCGTCGTCGGCCATAGTCTCGGCGCGCTGCTGGCTCCACGCATCGCAGCGCGCTCCGAGGTTGCCGGCGTGGTCATGCTGGCCGCGCCCGCGCGCCCGCTGACCGAGATGATGCCGTTCCAGATGAGCTACATCTTCAACCTGGATGGCGCCATCAGCGACGAGGAGCGCGCAAAGATCGATGAGGTCAAGGCGCAGGCCGCACGCATAAATGCGCTGACCGACGCCGACCGGGACGACCTCACGCCGCTGCTCGGCGCACCGGCCAGCTATTGGCTCGACCTCGCCGACTACGATGCCTTCGCGCAGGCGCGCAACCTTGGCAAGCCGATCCTGATGCTGCAAGGCGCGGGCGACTATCAGGTCACGATGAAGGATGACTTTGCGCCGTGGCAGAAGCAGATGGAGTCCGTCGACGGCTTCGCGACGCGCAGCTTCCAAGGCCTCAGCCACCTGTTCATGCCCGCTGGCGACCCGCCGGGCCCGAACGACTATCAGACAGCCGGCCACGTCGATGCCACCGTGATCGATGCGCTCGCCGAGTGGATCAAGTCGCAACGATCGTAGATCCCGCCCCCGCTGCTGGCCTCAACTCGAAAGGAGCGCCCGCCTGCTGCGCGAGATCGCCGGGTTTCCGCCGCCTGCGCAATCGGCGATGCTTGTGGTCCGTACTCGCACCCAAAGCCCGATGCTTGAAATGCCCCTGCTGGTTGGCCTTTCCCTGCTGCTGCAGTTCATCTGCCTGGTGCACGTGGTGCGCAGCGGCAGACCGTACTGGTGGTTCTTCATCATCATCATGGGCTCCTACCTTGGCGTTGCCGTGTACGCGTTCACCCAGATCCTGCCCGATTTGCAGCACGATCCTCGGACACGCCGCGCCGCGCGCGGACTGGCCAAGAAGCTCGATCCGCAGAAGGATCTGCGCCAACTGCGCGACGAACTGGCGCGCGCCGACACGTTGCAGAACCGCCTTCGACTCGGCAACGAATTTCTTGAATTCGGTGAAGCCGGAGAAGCCGAATCGGTGTTCCGCGATTGCCTCAAGGGCATGTATGCGACCGATCCGGACATTCTGCTGGCATTGGCCAAGGCGCAGTTCGCCCAGGACAAGGTTGCCGATGCCAATGCGACATTGAACACACTGATCGCCGCCAATCCGGGTTACAAGTCTGCCGACGGGCATCTGCTCTATGCGCGTACGCTCGAAGGCCTGAACCGGCTGCAGGAAGCGCTGAACGAATATGACGTGCTCGACGAGTCCTATCCCGGCGAGGAAGCGCGCGTACGCAAGGCCGAATTGCTGATCAAGCTCGGCCGCAACGACGACGCGCGGGCAACGCTGCAACGGTCACTCGAACGCACGCGCATCGCGCCCGCGTATTACCGCAAGGCGCAGAGCGAGTGGATCGCGCGGGCGAAGAAGCTGGTATAGGAGCGACGTGCACGTCGCTCCTACGGGCAAGACTCGCGCAACCCGAGAGCCCCGGCGATGTCGCGCCAGTCGAAGGCCGACACCGCCTGGTCATCGTGCACCGCAAAGAAAACGCCGTGCGGGAAAGCACTGGTCGGCGTCGACTGCAGGTGGATGCCGTCGGTATTTCTGGTGTTGCGCCCGGCAAAACTGCCGAGGTGCTTGAGCGTGGCGCGGTCGAACACCTGAAATCGGTTGCCATCGTCGCGCTGGTCGGTGGCCACCCAGTAGCCACTGCCGTCATTGCAGCTCCACAACGCGATGCCTTCGGCCTGGCCGTCGAAATGACTGGGATCGAGGTCGATGCCCAGGTACTGGCCGGTCATGTCGTAAACGCGCAGCGTACTGCCGGTTTCCATGTACTCCTCGGCGATCAACAGCCGGCCGTGCCGTGGGTCGCCGTAGATCGACTCGACCCAGCGCAGCGCGCCGCTGGCGCTGGTATCGCCGAAACTCGCGACGTGAACCGCCTCGAATCCATCATCGCCCTGGGTCAACCGGTAGTGCTTCACGCGCTCCGAGAGCTGCTCCAGCGGCGGCGGCGTACCGTCGGCCAGCTGGTAGCTGTCGGTGACATAGACATCGAGTTGAGTCGGCGATGTGCGCTCGATCCACAATCCGTAGGGCACCCTGAGCTCGGCAGCGCCGAAGATCAGCAGCGGCTCGAACTCAGGCAAGGACAGCAGCTGCACACGGTGATTGTCGCGCTCGACGACAAACAGCAGATCGTCGATCACGGCAATGCCGTTGGGGCGCTCGAACTGGCCGGGCGCCGTGCCCGAACTACCGATGCGACGCAGGTTGGCGCCACTGTCGGCATCGAAAACCACCAGATTGTCGGCATCCTTGGCCGACGCGAACAACCAGGTCTGCCCATCCGAGGAACTCCAACTGACCACCGAATCGATGTTGTCGACCGGCGCCGGCATGGTCGTGTAACGCTCGACCAGACGCACTCCGGAACTGCTGTCGACGGGTGCCTTGTGGGACGTGGAGCAGGCGGCGAGCAAAACCCATGCGCAGCACGCGCCGATGCCGCAACGCCGGGATAGCTGAATCATGCGGTGACCCTGGAACGCCCCACGGGCGGAGTGCCGATGCTATCGCTGCAGACACCCTCTCATGTACGTCGTTCGACGAGTATTTCGCCGGAAATGACCTTGTGTCGCGAGTGGTGGCTCACGGACCTCGCGACATGCGGTCGCTCCCTGCAGAGAGCAGGAGATCGCGGGGTAAACCCGCCCTCACAGAACACCCTCTAAACGTTTGATTGTAAAGTATTTACTTGTAGGTCACGTCGCCTGCGCAGCGGGCTACGTGACAATGGACAGCGTCACGTAGCCCGCTGCGCAGGCGACGTGACCTACTTCCGTGTGTTCTTTGCGCGAATAAGCGCACCGACAGGGGCGACCGGGACTCACCAGACATAACGCACGTATCTGAAAGTAGAGCTTTTTCCGCAAAGGACGCAAAGAACGCAAAGGACAGCAAAGCCAGCAGGACATCAACACCTTGGTTCTTGGCTCCCTTTGCGTCCTTTGCGTCCTTTGCGGACAAAAAGCAGTCCGCATGGTCGCGCCAGTTTGTGCGCGAACAAGCGCACCGACAGGGGCGACCGTGACTCCCACAGAGAGCAAGATCTCGCGCAACAAGCCCGCTCCAACGATCGAGGCGCCAAGCGCTGCAACTGCAGAGCGAAACCTCCAGCGGCGCCAGCGACTCACTCGAAGCCGTTGGCGAAGATGGCCGGGCCTGGTGCGCCGCGCGCAAAAACCAGCAGCGTCGCGCTGTGGCCGGGCAGCGTCAGCGCCAGCGTTGCACCAGCAGCGGACTGGTTGTTGGCCACTTGGGCATATCCGCCCGCAGCAAGCCGCCAGGCACTGAACGCCTGCGCCGACAGACCGGAGAGCGCGATGTCGACGTCGCGGGTGGACGGGCTGCGATTGAACAAGAGCACGCGCAACGGCCCGCCGACCTGGTCGACCGCATAGGCGCCGAGCAGCGCCGCGTCGCTGCTGCTGGCCGGCACTGAATCGCCGAGCACGCGAGTGTTGGCGCCGTCGTAATCGAGAAACAATCGGAAGGCGTGCTCGGACAAGCTGCCGACCTCCGGCGCCACCCAGCGCGTCGCGTAGTCGACGCCTTCGCGACCGAAGATCGCCAGCAGTTCGGCCTGGGCGAGGGCGCCGGTCACGCCGTTGTCCGGGCCCCATTTGTATTCGGTCAGCGCCAACCGGGTGCCGGGACAATGGGCGGCGATCGCGGCGCGCGCTCGGCGCAGAAAATTGGGGTTCGGGTAAGCGGTCTGGCCAATCCACGATTCGCTGCTCCAGGACGGATCGTAGAGCTCGCGCAGCGAGCGCAATCGGCGTGCCTGCACATCCGGTTGCTCGCCTGCGATCACGTTGTTGTCGAGCCCGGCGATGCCGGCTCCTTGCGGGTAATAATGCAAGTCCAGGTAATCGACCAGGCGCACACCACCGGGCCCGGTTTCGGCGCAGATGCGCTGCAGGTACCACTCGACGAACGGGACATTGCCGTGGGCGACACGGTCCGGGCCGTCGAAACAGTTGCCGAGTGCGGCATCCGCGGCGCTGGTCCAGTAATCGCACCAACCCCAACTGACCGGACCGAAGATCTGCGCGTTCGGCTCCACCGCCTTGATCGCAAGTGCGCGGTCCCGCCCGCGGGTCCACACTTCGTCGTAGGTGGCGGGTAACGGATGCACATCGCGATGCGTCGAGTCCCACAGCATCGCCTCGTTGTCGAGCGCAAAGAAGCGCACGCCGCCCTGCCCCGCGCTGCCATGCCGCGCGCGCAGATGACTGACCCACTCTGCGGCATATGACGGTGGCGCGGGTTTGGAGGTGTCGAGTGGATTGTTGCCGACGATCTTGCCGCCTTGGCAGAAGGGTCCACCGGCGCACAAACCGTTGCCCGAGTCAGCCGTACACCATGGCGGCGGATTCGGCGCATAAAAGCGACATTCGTCGAGCGTCTGTGCGCCATACAACTGCTGCGAGAAACCCCACTGCTTCTGCCGCAGGTCCTTGGGTACCCAGCCGATCGTCGGGATGGTCAGCATCGCTTCGCCACCTTGCAGTCTGGTGGCGCTTACGAAAGCGTTGGCGCTGGAGCCATTCGGCAAATTCTGGCCATCGCCATCGACTATGTTCTGGAAGAAGTAGTCGCTGGCGGTGTTGTGCACATCGAACTGCCAGTTGTAACGCGTGGTGCTGTTGCCGCCCCAGCGACGCGTGGGATAACGCAGATCCGCGTGCTGCGCGTCGCTGCCGAAATTGACGCCGTAGATCAGCGGGTCGATGGCGCGGCGCGTACCAGCCAGGTCGATGCTCACGGCGACCGGACCCGGCGGCGGGCCACCAGCCTCCAGCACCACATCGTCGACATGGATCGCCGACTGATTGGCACCCGTCAGGTCCTGCAGGATCACGCCATCGAAAGTACCGACCGGCGCGCCGGCACCGGAGAACGGCTGGAACACTTCCCGCCACTGGCCGGCGGCGATCGCGCCACCGCTGACAATCTGGTTGAGCGGACGTTCGAATACCACGGTCTGTCCCAGCTGGAAGGTCAGGCGCAGGCTCTGGTTGCTGCCGGCGCCCCCGTGCACCCACAGGCGCAGCCCGGAGTAGTCGGCAAAGCTGTGCACGCTGCCGGGAGATGCGAAATACAACCCCTCGAAGCCATCAGGCTCCATCGAGATCGCGAACTGGCCGGTGCGCACGGGGTTGGTGGAATTGAAGTTAACCGTCGCCCAGCTCCAGTTCTGCCAGCCGTTGCCGAGCGCATCGGCGTAGATCGTGATGCTCTGCGCCATCGCCGACAGCGGTGCGAGTGCGAATAGAGAAAGCGCCCAGAGCGATCTGCACTTCATGCCCATCTTTACCCGCCCGCCCTGCGAATACCTTCCGATAATGGAAATGTACTCCACAGTGACGACCAAAGCCGGCAGTGGGTCACGCTTGCTGGCGCTGGTGCTCGCGTTGGCGTCGGTGTTGGCGTAGACGAGCGGAAACTGCACCAGATCGTGGCCCGCGAAGCTCTCGTGGGTCCAGACTTGTCTGGACGCTTCCTGCGTCAAGGTGACAAAGCGCCCAGACATTCTGAACGCACACGGCTTGAAGGCGAAAAAGCGTCCAGACAAGTCTGGACCTACAAGAGCGACAACCACCCGCTTCAAGCCTGACCCGGTCGAGACGATTGACTTCGATGTTGTTGCCGCTCAGACCCGTCGTGTCGAGAGTGTCGGTGGGATCGACATGCGCGCACGGGTGGTAGCGCCCGGCGGGCCTTCGAGCGGCAGACCGTGCCGCGTCACGCGCTCGCTCTCGCCGCAGCGAGGAACTCCGAAGGCGGCCGGCCAAACTGCGCACGGAACGCGCGGGTGAACCCGGAAAGCGTGTCGAAACCCACCGCGAACGCCACCTCGGTGACCGAGCCGGCACCTTCCTGCAGCAACGCTTGCGCGCGCAGCAGGCGGCGTTCGCGCAGCAGTTCGGCGGGCGACTGCGCGGTGTGCTGCTTCAGATGGCGGAACAGCGCGGAGCGATCCATGTGCATCGCCTGCGCCAGCGCCTCGACGTCGAAGGCGCTGTCGTGCAGGTGTGCGTTGATGTGCTGTTCGAGGCGATGCATCCAGCGCTCGGTCTCCGATTCGCGCGCCGCCAGCGGCGCTGTCGGTGCCGCGGGCGCGGCTCGCGCCAGTCGCGTTTGCAGCCGGCGCGCATGGGCCAGGATGGCGCCGACGCGGGCGAGCAGTTCGGCGGCGTCGAAGGGCTTGGCCAGATAGTCATTGGCGCCCGCCTGCAGGCCGATCACCGCGTGTTCGGCGCCGGCCTTGGCGGTCAGCAGCAGCACGCCAATTGCGCGCGTATCCGGGTGCGCGCGCAAGCGCCGGGTCAGTTCGACGCCGTCGAAGCCCGGCATCATCACATCCGAGACGATCACGTCCGGCAACTCCTTTTGCGCCAATGCCAGCGCTCCGGGACCATCCTCGGCGGCGATCACCTGATAGCGTGACTGCAGCAACTGGCCGAGGCGCAGGCGCAGGTCGGCGTGGTCGTCGACAATCAGCACCAGCGGCCGCTCGCGCGCTCCGGCGGGCGCCGCATCGCCGACGTCGACAGCCGGCGCGAATCCTGGCTCCGGCGCCTCCTCGGCCACCGCGGCGACCGCCGAGCGCGGCAGGCGCACACTCAGCGTGCTGCCCTGCCCCGGCGTGCTCTGCGCGCTGATCGTGCCGCCGTGACGTTCGACGATCTCGCGCGCCAGTGCGAGGCCGACACCGAAACCTTCGGCGTTGCGTTCGTCGATACGGTGGAAACGATCGAAGATGAACGGCAAGTCGGCTTCCGCAATGCCGCAGCCGTGGTCGCGCACATCGATCTGCGCGCACTCGTCGTCGCGCGTCAGGCGCACCTCGATGTCGCCACCGCGTTGCATGTACTTGGCGGCATTGCCGAGCAGGTTGCCGATCACCCGCGCCAGTTGCGCCGGATCGATGTCGCACGGCAGCGGCGCGGGATCGATGTCGATCTGCAGGCGATGCCCATGGCGCTCGACCAGGGCAGCCTGCTCCACCAGCTGCGTGCGCAACCAGTCGCGAAGGTCACAGCGGCTGCGCTTGAGCGGCAGATGGCCGTGCTCCATGCGGTTGACGTCGAGCAGTTCGACGATCAGGTCGAGCACACGACGCGCATTGCGCAATGCCAGTTCCAGCTGCTCGCGGGTGCGTTCACCGAGGCGTGTGCGCGCGTCGCTCAGCACATCATCGAGCGGCCCCAGCACCAGCGTCAGCGGCGTGCGGAATTCGTGGCCGATATTGACGAAGAACTGCGTCTTCAGACGGTCCATTTCGGTCAGGCGCGTCGCCTGTTCGCGCAGTTGCGTGGCCTGGCTGGCGATTTCCTCGGTACGCCGGGAAACCTCCAACTCCAGTTCCTGCTGCCGCGCCAGCAACACGCGCTGGCGGCGGCGCGCGCCGAACTGCGCCGCCAGATAAAGTGCCAATGCCAGGGTCGCCAGATAGGCGCCCAAGGCCAACGGCGTGCGGAACCACGGTGGTGCGATCGCCAGCGCCACCGCGGGCATGCTCACCGGTCGCTGCAGGGCGTCGCGCGCCTCCACCTCGAACTGGAACTTGCCGTCCGGCAGATTGGTGTAGATCCGCGCCTGCTGGCCGGAAGCGGTCCATTCGGTCCACTCCTCGAAGCCCGCCAGCCGCGAGCGGTAAGTGGTGGCGCTGCCGCGGCGCAGCACTGGCAACGCATAATCGATGCGCAGGTCGCGCACGTGCGCCGGCAGGCTCGCCAGCGCGGCGTGCGGCAGCGCTGAGCGAGCGCGCGTGTCGTACACCTGGGTCAGCAGTGGCGCTGGCGCGGGCGGTGTCGGCCGATGCTGCTCGAGGTCGATGCGCAACAGGCCGTTGGCGCGGATCGCCCAGACGATGGCTTCCTCACGGTGAAAACCGAATATTGTTGGAAAGGGATCGACCCCGTGCAACAGATCGCGATCGATGCGCCAGCCGGCGCCCTCGCGCCAGAACACATCGTTGAGGATGGCGCCACCGCGCACCCACAGGTGGCCCTGGTGATCCTCGTAAGCGCTGTACAACCGATCCTGCTGCAACTCGGCCGGGAGCCCGGGCGGCGCCAGGAAACGATCACTGGCGGCGTCGTACACGCGCAGGCCCTGCAGCGTGGTGAACCAGGCCTGGCGCGGGCCCGAGTAAATGCGCACGGTGCCGGCCGGCAGGCCCTGCGCTTCGCCGTAGCGGCGCGGCGACGCGGGATCGGCAAGCTCCACGCGCAACACGCCATCGACCCGATCGGCCACCCACAAGGTGTCGGCGTCGAGTTCGGCGATGCGCAAGACCGGCGACTTCAGGGCGCCGATCTCGGTGACCTCGATACCACCGTCGGCGGCCAGGTCGATCTGCAGCAGTCCCTGCGCATAACCCGCGTACGCCCGGCCGGGGACGAAGCGCGAGGCTTCGAGCATGAAGATCTGATTCCACGATGACGGCAGGCGCTCCATGGCAAAACCGGCGTCGGCCGGGCGCACGACGTGCAGGTTGCCGTCGGCAACCAGCAGCACATCCTCGCCGAGCGCGGCGACGCCGTAGAGGTTCAGCAGTTCCGGCAGCGGCGCGTGAAATTCGCCGCCGCGGGAGGTCTCGCGCATCTGGAACAGCCCGCTGCGCGAAGCCACCCACAGAGCGCCCTGCCAGCGCGCCAGTTGCGCCGCCGAGGGCAGGCCGTGGCGATCGTCGAACACGGTCAGCGCGGTGCTGGCGCCGATGCGCGCGAGCGTGCGCTCCTGCGCCAGCCACAGATCACCGCTCGAGTCGGTGTGCAGCCCGTTGGTCTTGCGCCGCACCGGTACCCCATCACGCTCGTCGTATCGGTCGACCAGGCGCCCGTTGGCATCCAGCACAAAGACGCCATCGAGCAATCCAGCGACCACGACCCGGCCATCGGCCAACAACTCGATGGCCCGAAACGGTCGCGTCGCGGCGCGGCCATGGACCTCGAACAGTGCGTTCGACCAGGGCTCGATCACGCCGTCGCGATAGCGCAGCACCTGGCCGTTGTTGTTCAGCAGCAGCGTGCCCGCCGCACTATCGACGCTGTCGTTGAGGCCGACGCCATCGAGCAGCGCGCTGCCGGGCACCGGAACCGGCGCGAGTTCGGCATCGAGTCGGCTCAGCGTCGTCGGTGCGCCATGTGTCGCCAGCAGATCACCGTCGGCGACAAAGGTCTCGACCAGTTGCCGCATCGGCCGGCACAACACCGGCGCCCGCGGGTCGTCCGGCACCAACGCGATGCGCGTCGCCGCCGCGTACACCGTGCCGCCGCGCGCCGGCATCCAGTGCAGGCTCATGGTTTCGGCGGCTACATCACGACAGTCGTCCGGCAAGCGATGCAGCACACTGTGCCACTGCAGCGTGCCGCTGTCATCGTCAGCCCACCAGCCGATATCGCCGTTGAAACTGGTGTGGATGCGCCCGTCTGCGTCAATGGCGAGGTGCTCCATGCCGCCCTTCGCCTCCGGGTGCACATGCAGTTGCCAGCGCGCGCCATCAAAGCGAAACAGGCCGCGCATGTTGGCGACCAGCAAGCGACCATCGGCCTGCTGCGCCAGGTCCGAGCTGACCGAGGCGCCGTCCATCGACTGCACGTCGAACACTTCGACCGGCAGCGCGCCGCGTTCGCTGGCGTGGGCGCCGGCAAGGCCGAACAAGATCGGCAACAGCACCGCCACGCAGCGCAGCGAAAACAGCTTCATGCCGACTCTCCCGACGCGATCACGGTCTCCACTGCGGCGACCAGCGACCGACGCAGTATCGGCGCTGGCAGCTCCCAAACCAACGGCGAAACCCGCGTCAATCGTGTGTGTCGCTCGGGCCCGCACAGCCACAGCACCGGTCGTGACGAGGGCGGATCAGGCAAGCTGTCAACCAGCCACAGGTCGACCTGCCAGCGCTGCAGCGCCTCGGCGCGGTCGGTGCAGTCCCAGCGCAACTGCGGCCATGCCGTGCCGAGTACCCGCGCCAGCCAGACAGACAGATCGGCATGCAATCCATGGGCGGCGATCCAGACCGGCGCCCGCGATCGCGCCAGGCGCGCGATCACGGGTCCCGCCAGTCTCGCAGTGCCATCCATCGGCGTTTCGCCGTCCCGGTCAGACGCTGCAGTCACTCGAAGCCATTCGCATGCAACGCATCCGGTCGCGGCGTCCGCAGGCAGTTGGAGAATTCCGACGTGTTGCCGTCAACGGTACGCGCGATGGCCGTGATGAACGTGACACTGGCTGGCGGCGCAACTGGCAGCTCGATGCTGAAGCTCTCGGCGGCGCTGGTGAGCGGCACGGCAAACTCGCCGAGGAAGATTTCGCCCTCGCGCCCGTTGCCGACACCGATCTGGTCGTTGCAACTGCTGCTCTCGTAGAAGGACAGAAAGTAGTTGGTCGGTGCGACGATTCCGACGGGCACGTCGAGATTGCCGTTGATGGTGATCGACGTCGCGTCCGCGCTGCCACCCTGCAGCACTGGCCAGTTCTGGCCCTCGTTGGCACCGCTGTCGGCATCGTCGAGGTCGTTCGGGGTGATGCCGTCGGCATTCGCGTTGCCGAGATCGATCGCCGTGGCTCCGATGTGCCCACGGTAGGTATTGCCGCGGATCGCCACGCGATCGGTGGTTGCGCCGAGCACCAGCACAGCCTGGCCGCTGGCGTGGAAGCGGTTGCCCTCGCCGGGGACGGTAGAACCGATGATGATGTTCGATACGCCGCTGACCTCGACATCGCGGCCATTGGGCGCATCGCCGCTGTCGTCCGGGTTGCGGCCAAAGATGTTTCCCTTGACGTTGGAAAAGGAACTGAGGCTGCCGGTGATGCGCACGCCGAACGAATTCGAGTTGGAGATCAGGTTGCGGTCCGCAAGATTGGGACCGCCGACCGTCATGAAGGCATTGTTGATCAGGATGCCGGCCGTGTTGGTCAACGCCGCTCCGGCTGGCGAGAAGCCGAACAGGTTGCCTTGCAGGGCCACAGTGCTGGCGGTGTTGCAGTTTCCGCTGTCGTTGACCAAGGTCGCGACCGCCGGGCCGGCAGCACCAGTGAATGCCAATCCACGAATCTCGACCACGTTAGCCGTGCATATGCGCAACAGGCTTTGAACCCCGGCCACCGCACGCAGGTGCACCTTGATGACGGCATCGAAGCTGTCGACAGAGGCGTTCGGGAAGGCGCCCGGCTGAGTGTAGCCATCGATCGTCAACTGTTCCGTGATCGCCGGCAGTGGCGTGGAGATCTGGATATCGAACGGCGCCAGATTGTCCGGGATGGCAAAACGGATCAGATCGGGACCCTGCTGCAGATTGGCCAGTGCGAGGGCTTCGCGCAGTGTGCACTCGGCGACGTCGCAGCCTGCGGTGGCCGGCGTGGCCGGGTCGGCGTCGGTGTTGACGATGATTCCAGACGGCAGGTCGGTTGCCGTGACGCAGGCGGAGAACTCACTGGTGCCTTCGGTCGCCGTCGCCGTGGTGGTGATGCGATCGAAGGTCACCAGGTCGACATCACTGGTCAATTCGAAGCTGAAGTTCTCGCCGGTGGTCTGCGTCAAGTTGACGCTGGCGAAGCCGACATGCACCTCGCCTTCGCCATGTCCGGACGCATCGCACGCATCGTTCGCATAGACGTCGATGCGATAAGGCGCGTTGCTGACACCCACCTTCACGTCGAGGCTGCCGGTCACGCGCAGGCCGTTGGCGGTACGCTCGGCGCGCGTCAGCACCGGGAAGTTCTGCAGGCCGTTGGGGCCGGCGTCGGCATCGTTCAGGTCATTGGCGGTCGGTCCATCGTTGCCGAGGTCGATGCCGTGATCGTCATTGCCCCGCAACGAGTTGGCAACCAGGTCGACGACAGTCGTCGCGATGTTGTTGGTAATCTCAATGCCGCTGCCGTTGAACCAGATCCTGTTGGGTGCCGCTGCCGATCCGATGCGCACCAGGTTTGAATTCAATGCGGACGCCAGGTTCAACGCCCTCAGATTGCCGCGATCGAGTTGACCGCTGCGATCGGTGCCGATCAGGTTGCCGATCACCTGGCTGCCATCGATGCCGGTGTTGATGAACAGGATGCCGAGACTGTTGCTGGAGATGACGTTCCGGTCCGCGATCGCGCTGCCGCCGATGACCACACGGGACCCGCGAACGTTGATGCCGGTGCTCTGACTGGTTGAAGTTGCACCATCGGTGGCAAGACCGATGAAGTTGCCCGCAATCTGCGTGCCGTCGCCAAGCACGCAATTCGGACCGCCAATGTTGCTTCCGACATTGATACCGCTACTCGTTGCGCCCGTGATCGACAACCCACGAACGCTTACGCCATCGGCGCAGATGCTGAGGGTCGTGTCACCGCCGTTCACCCGGATGCGCGGCAACGCGTTGCTGACAACGGGATCCGTGTTCGGCACTGCACCCGGCTGCGTGTAGCCGTCAATCGCCAAAGTGCGGGTAATCGTCGGCAGCGACGAGTTCAACTGGATCATGATCTCGCCGCTGACCGGCGTCGCGATATTGAAGTGGATCGACTGCGGACGCGGATCGCTGGCGTTGTTGGCGGCGATGATGGCGTCGCGCAGGCTGCAGTGCGCCGCGTTGCAGGCGCCGTCGGCGACGTCGTTGGCGCTGTTGACCACCCACGGCACGGGATCGAGCGGGAAGCACTGCGAAAATTCTGACGTGGCGAGTCCCGGGCTGGTGGCGGTCGCGGTGATGAACGTACCCGGCGGCAACGGATCGCTGGTGACGAAGGGATTGGTCTGGAAGCTCTCGGCGCTGCTGCTCAGCGAGCGCGTGAAACTGCCCAGGAAGCGCTCGCCCTCGCCGAATCCGGAGGGATCGCAACTGGAGTTGGCGTACAGCGCAATGCGGAAATTGCCGCCCTGGGTGGCGCCGACATCGAGCGTCCCGGACAGGCTCAGTCCGCCGGCCACGCGTTCCGCCGCCGTTATCACCGGGAAGTTCTGCAATCCGTTCGGACCGCTGTCGGCGTCGTTGGGATCGTTGGGGGTGACGCCATCGTTGTTGAGATCGATACCCACGGTGTCACTGTTGGAGATGTGGTTGGCGTACATGGTCAACGTCGCTGCGGTGGACAGGTGACGGATGCCATCGCCGTTGAAGCGGATGCGATTGGGTGCGCCGGTGAGTCCGATTGTTTGGGTGCCGCCAGACCCGGCTGAGGTCAGTACGATGCCGAACGTTTGGCCGAAGTCGAGCGCTCCCGATTTGTCGGTGCCGATCAGATTGCCGGCGATGGTGGTTGCCGCAGTGGTGCCGACGAAGATGCCAAAGGAATTGCCCGCGACCACGTTGCGATCCGCCAGTGCGCTGCCGCCGATCGTAACCGGGCCAGAGTCAATTCGGATGGGAGTCAGGTTGCCAAACGCGGCGACACCCGACGACGCCAGTCCGACGAAATTGCCGCCGATGATAGTCCCGGCGGTGCTGCAGCCTGCGGGGACATGCACGCCGATCCCGCCAAAACGCGTGATTGCCAGCCCTCGCACTTGCGTGTTGGGCGCGCAGAGGCTGATGCCGGCGCCGGCTCCCGCGAGTTCGCCATCGATGCGGATACGCAGAATCGCGTTGCTGAAATTCGGATCATTGTTGACCCGGGTGCCCGACTGCGAATAGCCGTTGATGGTCAGCGGCTGCGTGATCGTCGGCAGGGCAGTGCCCGGTTGAATCAGGATCTCTCCGTGGACCGGCACGGTGATCGCGAAGTTGATGGTGTCGGCCGCCGCCGAGGCGTTCGCTGCGGTGATCGCCTGGCGCAGCGTGCAAGCAGCGCTGCAGGTGGTGCCGGCGGTATCGGCGGCGCTGGTGACGGTGAACGTCGCGGCATGCGGCGCCGAAACTACGAGTAGCGAGAGCAGAAACAACAGGATGCGCATGGCGACGGCTCCGGTCTGGGTGCCGGGCCAGACTGCCGTTGCGCGGCGGGAATCGTTTGTCGCAGTGTTGCGGAAGGATTGACCGGATGTTGCGGGCTGCACATCGAGGGCGCGCGGTGGGGCGCCTGGCAACCGCCGGACATCGCCAGCGCGTAGGTTGGGCCAAGCGCAGCGTGCCCAACGGTTGAGTTGCAACCGTGCCCAATTTCTGGCGCAACCGTTGGGCACGCTGCGCTTAGCCCAACCTACGCACTGCGCTTGGCCCAACTCACGCGCACCTCGTCATTTCGAATCAATAAACTGCGCCACGGGTTCAGGCCGGCTGGTTGCGAAACTGCGGGAACGGGCTCCCGCAGGTATCTGCAAACCCACTCCGTCAGCGCGATCCGTCGTGCCCCGGTGTGGCGCGCGCGGGTATCGGCTGCGCCGGCGGCTGCGTGACCGGCGCCTGCTCCAGCTTGCGCTTCAGGTGGTCGATCGCGGCCTGCAACTGGGCGTCGCCGCCGTTGGCGGTCGCGTACGGCGGATTGTCGACTTCGATGTCCGGCGCCACGCCGTTGCCCTCGATCAGCCAGCGCCCCTGGGCATCGAACTGGCCGAACTCGGCGATCCGCGCGCTGCCCTTGTCGAGCAGCGTATTGCGGTCCGACAGCCAGATCCCGGCACCGGCCGTGCGCATGCCGATCACCGGCGCCAGTCCCAACGCCTTGATGCCGGCAGCGAAGGTCTCGCCATCGGAATAGGTGAACTGGTCGGCGAGCACGACCAGATGGCCGCGGAAGCTCTGCTGCTGGTTCCAGAACGGCGTGGTGTCGGGCGGTTGCCAGAACGCCCAGGCGCGGCGCATCAGCCGGTCGATGACCCAGCTGTCGATATTGCCGCCGCGGTTGCGCCGCACATCGACGATCAGCCCGTCGCGATCGATCTGCGCATAGAAATCGCGCACGAAGCCGGCCATGTCGCCGGGTCCCATCGCGCGCAGGTGCAGATAGCCGATGCGCCCGTCGCCAGCGCGCGCGACTTCCTCGGTGCGGCCCTGCACCCAGTCGCCGTAACGCAGCTGGGTTTCGCGATCGAGCGCCACCGGCACCACCACAGTGCGGTGCGCGGCTGCACTGCCGCGCTTGAGCGTCAGCAGCACCTGCTGACCCGCCTGCTGGCGCAGCGCGCGGGCAACGTCGCCGGTGCTGCGGATCGCCCGGCCGTTGATCGCTTCGATCAGGTCGCCCTCGCGCGCATCGACGCCGCTCTGCTGCAGCGGCGCGCGTTCGCTCGGCAATTCGGGATCGGTACGGTAGATCTGCGCGATACGCACGCCCTGCCCGTCCGCGTCGAGGCGCGCGCCGAGAAACGCCGGCACCGGCGCGTCGGCATCCTTGCGCAGATCGCCGCCACGCACCTGCGAGTGCAGGATGCCAAGCTCGGCCGACATCTGCGCCAGCAGATCGTCGAGATCAGCGCGATCCGCCACGCGCGGCAACAAGGCCGCAAAGCGCTGGCGCACGGCCGGCCAGTCCTGGCCACGCATGTTGGGATCGAAGGAGAACTGCTGGTGCATGCGCCCGGCGTCGGCGAACATCTGGCGCCATTCGGCCACCGGATCGACCTCGATCGCCCAGTCGCCGACACGCACCAGCGCGCTGTCGAGCTTCTCCGGCAGCTTGGCGACTGCATCGAGCAGGTAGATCTCGCCAACCGCGCCACCGCCTTTGTCCTTGGCCAGCAACAGGCGCTTGCCGTCGGCCGACAGCGCGAAGGCGAGCACACTGTCGCTCAGCAACTCCAGCTTCGGCGCTTCGCCATCGACCGCCAGTACCGACACCCGCGCCGTCGAATTGGCTGCGCTGTCGCGATCCACCAGGTACAGGCGCTCGGCGTGCACCGCCAGCGCCTCGTAGTTGCCGGCCGCCACCGGGACTTCGAACAGACGCTGGGCGAGGCCGTCAAAGTTGATGGCGGGAAGTTTGGCGGCGGGCGATGCTGTTTCCTTCTTGTTCGATGGAGAACGTCCAGACGAGTCTGGACCCAGCAAAGCCCCAGTCGTGTCTGCACCTGCAGCAGCCAGCTCATCTCTTGGCGCAAACGGAAAGCGCAACCCGGGCTGCAGCGCCAGCGCATAGAGGCGCGCGCGGCGGTCGAACATCGGCCCAGTATTGCGATCGCCCCACGGCGCGCCCGGCGTCGGCTGGAAATTGCGGTTGGACAGGAAATACAGCCACCGGCCGTCGGGCGAAAACCCGGGCGCGAACGACTCGTAACGATCGCTGGTCAGCACCTCGATGCGTCGGCTGGCGACCTCGACCAGCACGATCTGGTTGCGCGTCTGTGCGGTGTCGGGACGCGCCAGCGCAAGGTAACGACTGTCGGCCGACCACACCACCTGCGCGTAGGGATCGTCGCGACCGAAGCTGGCGCGCTCGAGCAACTGGTTGTCGCCGCTGGCGATGTTCAGCAGCCACAGGCGACTTTGTTTGTCGTCGTGCACCAGCCAGCGCCCGTCCGGTGACGGATACAGGCGCCAGCGATGCACCGATTCGTCGGCCACGAGGCGCTTGCCGGGGCCGCTGCCATCGCTCGGCCACGCCCAGATCTCGCTCAGGCCAGCGTGGTCGAGAATCGCCAGCGCTTTGCCATCGGCGCTCAGCGTCGCGTCACGCACGCGGCCATCGGCGGGACTGCCGAGGTCGACACGACGGCGCTTGCCGGTGCTCGCCAGCGCGACGCGACCGCGCGCGGTCAGCGCCACGGCACTACCGTCCGCCGCCACGCGCAGCGATGTGGCGAAGTCGAGCGGCGTCTTGATCCAGCGCGGCTGGCGCTGCTCGAAGTCCGACACCAGCGTGATCGGGATCAGTCGATCATTGCCGCTGGCGATGTCCAGCAGGCGCAGGTCGGCGCCATGCTGGTAGACGATGCGCCCGCCATCCAGGCTCGGCGAGCGCACATCGAAGTCCGTGTGCCGGGTCAGCGCATTGCGCTCGCTGCCGTCTGCGGACAGCGACCACAGATTCGGGCGACCGGCAGCGTCGGCCAACACATACACACGCCCCTGCGACCACATCGGCCGCGACACATTGGCCAGCCAGTCGCCAGCCAACCGCCGCGCCTCCTGCTTCTGGTCGAGGTCGAAGACATACAGTTGTGCCATCGCACCACCGCGGTAGTCGAGCGCGTTGTCGGTGCTGACATGCAGGCCAAAACGGGTGAACCAGACGCGCTTGCCGGCGTCATCGAAACTGGCCTGGTTGGCATCGGCCAGCGGCAGGTCGCGCGATTTGCCGCTGGCGGGATCGAGCAAACGCAACACCCGGTAGCCGCTCGGTCCAACCACACTGTCGGTGGCGTAAACGATCTCGCCGCCCGGCGCAAAGCCCTGCAGACTGATCCGCCCGCCATCGAAACTGAGCTGGCGCGGCGATCCACCGGCGAGCGGCATCAGGTAGATCTCGCTGGCGCCATCGTAACTGGCGACGAAGGCGACTTCGCGTCCGTCCGGCGACAGCACGGGCTGGCCTTCCTGCGCTGGATGCGTGGTCAGCCGCCGCGCCGCGCCGCCCTGCGCCGAAATCGTCCACAGATCGCCCTCGGCGACGAACACCAGCGTGTCCCCGCGCAGCGACGGTTCGCGGTAATAACCCTCGCTGGCGGACGCCATCAGCGGGACGGCGCAGCCAAGGCAGATCCACATTAACAGGCGCATTCGCCAGACCCCTGATTGAAGCGAGGGCGGAGAGTCTCGACGATCCGCGCGCAAGATCAAGTGCTGGCAGTCATGGCCACGCGACCTTGTTCGAAGCGGCTACGCCACTGTGGCCGACCGCGGCGACGCAGTCCGGCCTTGACGCTGGCCCCAAGCCGCCTGGCTTTACAGCGCTGCCGCGCTCGCGCACGATGCGACCCGAACCGAGGAGACCGATGCGGTGCTGTTCGAGCACATCTTCCTGCCGTACTTCCGCCATGCGGCCAGGCGCGCGATGAACTTCGATGCCCGTCCGGTCCGGAGGCCGGCGCCGCCGCCGGACCGCCGCGCTTTTTTGTACATCCACGTTCCGTTCTGCGTTTCCTTGTGCCCGTTCTGCTCGTTCCACCGCGTGGCCTATCGGCAGAGCAAGACGGCACGTTATTTCACCGCGTTGCGCCGCGAGATCCGCGCCTATCGCGACGCGGGCTTTCGCTTCACCGGCGTCTACCTGGGCGGTGGCACGCCCACCGTTGCGCCGAGTGAGTTGATCGAGACTCTGACGCTGGTCCGCGAGTGGTTTCCGCTTCGCGAGATCTCGGTCGAGACCAATCCGGTTGACCTGACTGCGCCGCTGCTGGACTTGCTGGTGCAGGCCGGCGTGAATCGTCTGTCGGTGGGCGTGCAAAGCTTCGACGACGGCCTGCTCAAGGAAATGGAGCGTTACGACAAGTACGGCAGCAGCGCGCAGATCCTGGAGCATCTCGAACTGGCGCGCGATCGATTCACCACGCTCAACGTGGACATGATCTTCAACCTGCCGCACCAGACGCCGCAGATCCTCGAGCGCGACCTCGACACGCTGCTCGCCTCGGCAGCGAATCAGGTGTCGTTCTATCCGCTGATGACCAGCGACAGCGTACGCCGCAAGATGACGGCGACGATGGGCCGGCTCGACCGTCGGCGCGTGCGCAGCTACTACCGGCGCATCCTCGAACGCCTGGATGGCGCGTTCAGGCCGTCCTCTGCCTGGTGCTTTTCGCGCGGCGACAGCGCGGGCATCGACGAATACATCGCCGACAGCGGCGACTACGTGGGCGTGGGCAGCGGCGCCTTCAGCTACGTCAATGGCGTCATGTACGCCACGACCTTCTCGCTCAATGCCTACGACCGGTTGATCTCGAACGACCAGTCCGCGATCACCGGCAGTCGCCAACTCGCGCCGCGCGAGCGCCAGCGTTACGAGATGCTGCTCAAGTTGTTCGGACTGCGCATGGACCGCGACTGGATGCTGCAGCGTTTCGGTGCGCGCTTCGAGGCCAGCATGGCATTCGAACTCGCCGCGCTGCGTCTGGTCGGAGCGCTGCGCAAGGACCAGCGCGGTTACGCGCTTACCCAGCGCGGCATGTACCTGTGGGTGTTGCAGATGTCGGCCTTCTTCGAGTCGGTGAACGTGTTCCGCGAACAGATGCGCGCGCACATCCACTCGGAGCTTGAATCGGGGCTTGAAAGCGCTGACGATGCCGAGGACTCCGCCATCGCCGTTGATCCTGCGGAACACTCATCCAGCCGCAGCGCTTGATGCAGCGTCGCCTCAGCGAGACATGTCGCAGGCTACGGCGGAGTCAGCAACCGGCTCGCTGCCGGGCTCCGGCTGTCCACGGCGCAAGGCGTCGCGGCGTTCCTGCAGCGCCGGGTTGCCCGGATGCATGGCGATGACCGCGTCCAGGTACTCGCCGCGAAGGTCGTCGCTGACCGGCAGCGGCAGGCGCCCTCCGCGATAACCGGCCACCAGGCCGTCGGAAGTGGACTCCAGCCAGCCGATGTGGCTGCCATAGGCGGCACCCATGCCGGTATCGATCATGATCACGCGGTTATCGAGGCGCGGCCAGATGACGCCGCCAGTGGTGGTGTGACCGATCACGATGTGGCGGGCGCCATGTTCGGCGAGGATGGCGTCGATGGTCTCGATGCGCGCTGCCGGTGCCACGCCGGCCAGCCCTCGGTACCACAGCGGGCCGAGCGGATCTTCGAGGATCCCGTGATCGGCAGCATCGCCCAGGCGCAGGGCCGCGCGCGCCATGTCGGTCAGCGATGTCAGGCTGTTCCTGCAATAGGCGCTGCTGATGCCCCCGTGAACGAAGATCAGGTCGTTGAGCTGGATCGCTACGCGGGTCTGCATGGTCCACAGAAACAGTTCGCCCTTCGGATCCCAGCGCGGATCCCAGGCCGAACGGTGCTCCACCCAGCCCAGCGGATGCTCGCGCTCCCATTGCTCGCGGAAATCGGGCGGCAACCCGGCAAGGCGTTGCGGATCGCTGCGCTTGAATTCGTCCATCACCGCCTTGAAGTAACGATCGCGCAGGGCCGGCGATCGGCGCGTGGCAAACGCCGCGAACTCGCCCGCAACGGCGTAACGCAGGTCGCCATAGACATTCATCGCTTCGTGGTTGCCAAGCAGGTTGTGCACGCGGCCACCGCGCCGCGTCGCTTCCTTCGCCAGGCCAGCCATGTGCGCAATGATGCGGCGGGTATCCGGACCGCGATCCGGAATATCGCCGGTCTGCACCAGATGGGTTTCGCCAGCGATCCAGCGACCGCGCCCATCGACCACGGCGGCCGCCTTCAGCACAGTCAGATAACTGTCGTAGTCGCCATGCAGGTCGCCGATGGCCACAATCCGGGTCACCTGATCCCAGCGGTGGTCGTCGAGCTGCCGTGGCGCGGCCAACGCGACTTGGCCGAGCAACAGGATCGCAAGCAGCAGAATGCGCACAGGAATCTCCAGATTGCCTTCGGCAAGTTTCCGCCAACGTTGCTGAAGCCGCGCCATCGCAAAGTGTCGACGTGCACCCGAAGCGCTAGCGGCACGCGTCGCGCGCGCCATTGCTGTTGGCGCCGACGGATTATGGACCGGCGACAGCAGCAACGAGTCGCCTGCAAATGCCCCGTGGCTCAAGGGTAACCATCAGCACCCGGCCTCCGGTTTGCTCGCCTCGATTCGATAACCCGTCGTCAGCGCCTGCCAGTCCGGCAGCAAACGAGCCAGCATCCAGCTGGCGAGATTGACCAACGGCACCGCAGCCAGCAACAAAGGCACCATCAAGGCGCTCCATCGGCGCTGTCGCAGTGCCTCGGCCGCGGCGCCGGCCAGGGCCAGACTCAGCAGCAGACCCGCGCTCTCGGCGCTGCCATGCGTGGGTCGCGGCTGCCCCACCTTGAATCCGGCTTCTGAAAGAACCTTCACCAGCCCGTGTTGCGTCCACCGTTGATAGTCGTGCGGAGCGTCGTGGATCGGGTACAGGAACGGCACCGACATCAGCAGACGACCGCCCGGCCGCAGTACGCGTGCAATTTCGGCAAACGCGCTCGCGGGCTCCGCCAGGTGCTCTGCGACCTCGATCAACAGAACCGTGTCGACACTCTGATTCGGCAACGGGAGCGCGCCGGCACTGGCAAACACGTGCGGATGTGCCCGATACAACAACTTTCCGGTCGCCGGGAAGTCAAGCGCCAGATAGGTGCAGGAACGATCCAGGAAGGGCTCGACCCAGCGGTCGCCGCAGCCGATGTCGATCACCTGACCCGAGGCACGCGAAGAAATCCAGGGCCCCGCAGCTGACCGCCGCCCATAGAGCCACTGCGGATGCAAAGGCGTGCCCAGCAGCCATTGTGTCCTGCGCCTGAGTGCTTGCAGCAAGTCGCTCATCGTTCACCGCATTGCCGAGTTGACGCAATGATTGCATCGCTGCCGTCGTTGCGGGGATCGCATCGCGGGCCATGATGGCGCGACAACACGCGCCGGGATCAGCGGGCTGCTTGCCGGGCATCGCGGCGATCACGCGTAGGCCCCGCCGACGCAACATTGGTCGAAGGCGCGGTCAGCACTTCCCCGAAAGGGCGCACCCTGCCGGCCATTGCGCTTCCGCAACCGTTCGCAATGCAGTGCGGGCCGAGGGCTGGTCGCGTCAAGCTTGCAGCGTGCGCGTTTCGACGCGTCGGTCGGAGAAGCTGTGCGCGCAACGGCGAGTCCCGCCGGTGCGCCGCGACCGGCCTTGACAACCCAACCCTGCACCGTATCCTCGATCGACAAGCACGACGGGATGTCCCAACCTCTTGGCCCACACAGGATCGCGTCCCGACGAACAGCCGTTGCGCGTGATCGCTGCGCTGTTTTTCCTGTCAGGCATATCCGGCCTGATGTACCAGGTCATCTGGCTGCGAATGCTGCTGCGGGCGTTCGGCGTCGGCGTGTATGCGGTCACCACGGTGGTGGCGGTATTCATGATCGGGCTGGCGATTGGCGCCTGGCTGATCGCGCAATGGTCCAGCAGGCCTCGCGACATCTCGCGCCTCAGGCTCTACGGCATTCTCGAAGTGATCGCGGGCATCATCGGCGCCGCGTCGAGCGTGGTGCTTCTTGAATTGCCAGAAGTCTTTCGCGACATCTTGCTGTGGGGCGACGCCGACCCTACCGGGCTGGTCGCAACTGCGCTTCGAATCCTCATCGCGATGCTGGTGCTGTTGCCACCGACGATTCTGATGGGCGCGACGTTGCCGCTACTCAGCGGACATGTGACCCGGGATGCATCCGGGCTCGCCGAGCGCGCAGGGCTGCTGTATGGCGTGAACACGCTTGGCGCGGTGGTCGGCACCTTTGGTTGCGGCTTCTTCTACATCGCACTTCTGGGAGAGGTGCGCACGGTGCTGCTCGCGGCGGGCATCAATCTGTTCGTCGGCGCTGTGGCCTTGTGGATCACACAGGCCGCACCTCATCACCGCGAAGTTGAGCCACAGGCAGCCGACGCAAAGCCGAAGAAGCATGCTCGACTCATCCTCTTCGTGGCTGGCATATCCGGTTTCTGCTCTTTGTGCCTCGAGGTCGTCTGGGAGCGCCTGCTTTCACCCGTCCTCGGCAACTCGGTCTATGGATTCTCGTCGATGCTCGGCGCGTACCTGGTCGGAATCTCGGTGGGCGCAGCCGTCATGGCGCGGTTCGTCGCACGCCTGCACACGCCGATGCGCACACTGGGCTGGCTGCTGGTCGGCGCAGCACTGACGGGACTGGTGTCCATCCACACTTACACCTGGCTGGGCCTCACGCGAAGCAATACCTGGGATGCGTACGCGACAATCTGGGCGCTATCGGATTTCTGGTTCGTCATCTTCAGCGCCTTCGCTGTCGTAGTGCCAGTGACGCTCTTCTTCGGCGCCATGTTTCCCGTTGCCGGGCGCCTCATCGCCGGCTCCGGGGCCACCGAGAGCGCGGTGGGCCGACTGTATTCGGTCAACACCCTGGGCGCGATCCTGGGCACTCTGGTATCCGGCTTCGTGCTGGTACCGATCTTCGGAACGCTCGCAAGCTTCCTTTTTGCATTGTCCATCGCCTTCGTCGCGGGCGTTTCGATGTGGGTCGCGGCGAACCGCAGAGAGTGCGCCTGGAACGCTCGCGGCGCTGGTCTGGCGGCGACCGTGGTCATGCTCATCGGCATTGGTTTCTCGCTCGATGATCCATTTCTCCGGGTCCTCGAGGCGCGTGTCGGATCACCCGGCGTCAGTGTCCGTCACGCTGAAGCATTGGGCGTGACCGTGACCGATTTTCAGGCACCGAACCAGGGTCCTCACACGCTCTACATCAACGGCGTCTATGTGTCGAATGAAGTCGAGGGCCTCGGCGAGCAGATGCTGAACGTCCCGCTGATGTTCAATCCCGACCCGGGGCCGAAGAAGATCTTCTCGGTGGGCCTCGGCGTCGGCGACCATCTGCGCTACGCAGTCGAGGTGGGGCACCACATCACGATCGCCGAACTGCACGCCCCGGTGGTCGAGTTCTTCCGCTCCCGTTCGAGCGCCAACGCGCGCACGCTGGAGTCGGCCAATGCGCGTATCGTGATCAGCGACGGTCGCAACTATCTGTTGCACAGCCACGAGAAGTTCGATCTCATTTTTGTCGACGGCTCGCCGCCGGCCTACGCGGCCGGCATGGGCAGCCTTTACGCGCGCGAGTTCGTCGAATTGGCCAGACAGCACCTGAATCCCAACGGGATGGTCGTTGTCTGGTTCCCGGTGATCTGTTTCGAGCGCGACCTGTGGTCGGTCATGCGCAACTTCGCGGACGTCTTTCCAGCCATATCGCTGTTCACCGCGCCAGGCGCCCCCAACGCGATGATGATGGGCTCGGTGGGCGACGGGGATCCCTTCGCCATCGACGCCGAGACTCAGATTGCTCGCTATTCGCGCTACAGCGAACCTTCCGCTGCATGGATGCAGTCGCGCACGCGATACCCGCTGCATGACCAGGCGGTGTTGCGGACGCATGCCCGCCAGTACGCCGGCGTGACCGACGACCGCCCAAGCATCGAATTCCCGCTGCAGCCGTTCTTGCGCGGCGAAGTCTTCCATCGCGACAACCGCTTCCTGTACCCGGATCTGCTGTTGCCGGCAGCAACCATTGGGCCACCCAGACTGTCGCCGCAACAGTAGATCGACGACCATCCGGCGAAGTTCTGATCGCCGCACGCGTTGGGCGTGCCCGCACTCGGCGCGTCTGCGCTCTCTCAACGCCCCAGAGCGCGCATCAGTCCCCACGAGCCGCGCAAATGCTGGCTACAGCGGCGACTGCGGCGGTGGACAGCCCAATCGCCACCCAGCAGAATCAATGAAGTTACGGCGTTTTGTGGTCCAACGCCGATTCGACGGAGAGCCCCAATGCTGACCTGGTTCGATACCCGCGCCGTCAAGGCCTTTGCCTTGGAACTGGCCGACTACGTTGTCGCACAAGACAAACTGTTGCGCCAGGGATCGAAGAAGCGCGCGTCGAAGGCCGATGCCGACCTCGCCAGCAGCATGACCCGGCGGATCGCCGAGTTCCGCAAGACCGAGCGGCTGAACGTCTACAAAGTCGCCCAGTTGGGCGCCGTGTTCAAGGAGCGACTGCGCGAATCGGGTCTGGACGAATCCAGCACCGAGGCCTTGCTCACGCATTTGCTGGTGCAGGCGCGCGCCTGACGCCTGCCGCGTCAGGTTTCGACGGCAAATGCGGCGGGTGATTCGCCACGTTGCTGTCTCCGGTGCATCTGCAACAACGCCGCCTCCAAACGCTGGCAGAACAGCGCGGTGTCGAACAGCGGGCTGGAGCGCAGCTGCATCCGCAGTTGATCGCGCAGGTGCTGCAGTTGCGGCCGGTCCTGCGACAAGTGCAACGCGAGCGCTTCGTAGTCCGCCAGCGACCGGGTGATCAACGACTCCAGGCCTGCCGCCGCCAGCAGGCTGGCCGCAACGCGTCCGGCGAAGGTTTCGCCCAGACAGGTGATCAACGGCAGCCCTGCCCACAGCGCATCGCTGGCGGTGGTGTGCGCGTTGCATGGCAGGGTGTCGAGAAACAAGTCCGCGAGCTGGTGCCGGGCAAGGTGGTCGGGCAGGTCGCAACGAGCCGCGAAGACGAGGCGCCGATCGTCGATACCGCGTGATCGCGCTTCGGCCCTGAGATTGTGCTGCGCATGCGGATTGTCGTCGAGCAGCCACAGCACGCTGCCCGGGCGCTGCTGCAGCAGGCGCATCCAGATGTCGAAAACCGCCGGCGTAATCTTGTAATTGTTGTTGAAGCAACAGAACACGAAGGCATCGTCCGGCAGTCCGACCTGGCTGCGACTGGGAACGGTTTCTGCAATTCGCCGCCGCGCATCGTTGACCTGATAACTTCCGGGTAACGTGACCACCTGTTCGCGGAAACAATCGACATGCGTAGCCGGCACGACCCAGGCGTCGGCCACGATGTAGTCGATGTGTGGCGCACCGAGTGTCCCCGGAAAACCCAGGTAGTTGACCTGTACCGGCGCCGCTCGCCGGGCAAAGATGCCCGGCCGGGCATGCGCGGTGTAGCCCTTGAGGTCGATCGCGATGTCGATCCCGAGCGCGCGGATCCGCTGCACGATCTGCTCGTCGCTGGCATCGCGCACGTCGATGAAGACATCGAAGGCGCGCTCCAGGCGCGCGCGCATCGCGGAGCGATCGTCGGGGCCGAACGAGATGCCGTAAACCTCGAAGCGCGCTCGGTCGTGAAGCTCGAACAGACCGGCCATCAGCGCCGCCGTGGCATGGCTGTGAAAGTCGGCCGACACGTAGGCGATACGCACTCGTCGATCGGCGCGAGGTGGACCCGACCACGAGGCGTCGGGCGCGTACAGCCGCTTGTCGCGCACATAGGTTTCGGCGCAGCGCAATTGCGCCTGCGCGGTCCGCGCGGCAATCAGGAACACGAATGGCGTGACTTCCGGTCGCCCCGCGGCGACCGCCGCGTGCAGTTCATCGACATCCTGCGAATAGCGACGCCAGTCGCAGGCATAAATGCGCGCAGCGAACAGGTTGCCGCGCAGATAGGGTCGCCCGGGCGTGATCTCCAGCGCCTGCGAGAAGCACTCGGCAGCCTCAGGATAACGTTTGAGTCGATTGAACAGCAAGCCGAGATTGACCAGCGCATCGGTCGAATCCGGTGTGGCTGCGAGCACCCGTTGGTAGCCCGCGATGGCCTCTTCCGATCGCCCGAGATCGTCGAGTACGTTGGCGCGCCCGATCTCGGCAGCGACCAGTCGCGGATCGGCGGCCAACGCCGCATCGTAAGCGGCGAGCGCCACATCCAGACGGCGCGCGAGCAGAGCCGCGTTGCCCAGATTGCAGTGCGCGCGCGCATAGCCCGGGTCGTACTGCAGGGCGGTCTGATAGGCCGCGATCGCCGCGTCGAGACTGCCCGCCGCATACAGCGCATTGCCACGGTTGAGGTGCGCGCGCGGCATCGCGGGCGCCAACCGCAGGGCTTCATCGTAATGGGCAAGAGCCCTGTCGAGCCGACCGGCATCTTCTTCCGCGTTGCCGCGCTGGATGCACGCCTCGGCCTGCGCGCGCCCGACATCGGTCGCCTCCGCCGCGGCTTCTGCAACCGGCGTACGTCGTCGGAAAAGATCGAACAAGCCCATGAAGCTGGATCCGGATCTGCGCATCAAAGAACTTCAGCCACCGCGGCAACAGGCAGACCCCGATTCGCGAGTGGGTAAGCTACGATACCAAAAGGGATGGACGACTCCCCTCTGGCACGTGTCCGCTGCAGACCCCGCACTCGGCGCGTCTGCGCTCTCTCAACGCCCCAGAGCGCGCATCAGTCCCCACGAGCGTAATGGTTCGCCGCGCAATTGCTGGCTGATCAGCTCACGAAACAGTCGGCGCAACTCGCGCAATTGCTCCGGCGCCGGGGTGGATCGCCCGCCCATCGCCAACAGTGCGCCGCCGCTGTAACCCGCTGCCGTTTCGCGAACACCGACAAAACCGTTCTCCGGCTCGAACCGATAGTGCCCGGCGGGATCGAGTGCCACGCCGCGCGCGTCGTTGGCGAAATCGGTGGCATAACCCAGCGCGTCGAGCAGATCGCGCTCGAAACAGCGCAACACCCAACTCACCGCGGGACCATCGACCAGTTCGACCAGCGTTTCCCGATAACGGGTGTACAACGGCGGATTGGCGTCGGCGCGCTGCACCAGGCGCACCAGCAGTTCGTTGCAGTAAAGGCCGGCCAGCGCGCGCTCCTCGCGCAACGCCAACGCCGGGGCCGCGGCATCGGCGCGGGTCAGTCGCTGCAGTTCGCCGCCGCCGGAAAAATCCAGTCGCAGTTCCTGGAATGGCTGCAGCAACGCGGGCAGCGCGCTGCGCGAGCCACGCGCACCGCGGGCGATCAGCCCGACACGACCGAACTCGGGCGTGATCGCCTCGACCAGCAGACTCGATTCCGAGTACTGGCGCCGGTGCAGGACGAAGGCGGGTTGGTCGGAGATGCGCGACATCAGGAAAAGGGAAAAAGGAAAAAGGAAAAGGGAAAAGGGAAAGGCGGAAGAGCGGCTAGCTCGCACCAGGAAACCTCTGAACAAGTCCCGTTCACCCTTCGACAGGCCCAGGGCGAACGTCATTGCGAGGAGCGAAGCGACGCGGCAATCCAGAAATGCTCTGAAAATCAAATGCCTGGATTGCTTCGCTGCGCTCGCAATGACGAGTCGCGGGACTTGTTCAGAGGGTCCCTAACCGGGTTCCGCTCTCCCTTTTTCCATTTTCCATTTTCCTTTTTCCCGATCTCCGGTCAGTCGAACCCGAGCTGCTTCAGCGAGCGCTCGCTGTCGCTCCAGTCGGGCCGGACCTTGACCCACAGCTCGAGGTGCACGCGGCCGTCGAACAGTTTTTCCATTTCCATGCGTGCGGCGGTGCCGATCTGCTTCAGACGCTCGCCACCCTCGCCGATGACGATCGCCTTCTGCCCGTCGCGTTCGACCCAGATGGTCGCCGTGATGCGCCGCATGTGGCCTTCGATGGCGAAGGCCTCGACTTCCACTGCGCAGGCGTAGGGCACTTCGTTGCCCAGTTGCCGCATCAGTTGTTCGCGCACCAGTTCGCCGGAGAGGTGGCGCTCGCTGCGGTCGGTCAGGGTATCGGCATCGAAGATCTGCTCGCGCTCCGGCATCAGCGCCGCCAGGCGTTTGCAGGCGTCTTCAGTACCCAGTTCGCGGCGCGCACCGACCAGCAGGATGGCGACGAAGTCGTGGCGCTTGCTGGCCTTGTCGATGTACGGCAACAACTGTTGCTTGTCCTTCACCAGGTCGATCTTGTTGATGATCAGGGCGATCGGCAAACCGGTTTCTTTCGCGTGCTCGAGGGCCCCGCTGTCGCCCTGCTTCCACACGCCCGCCTCGACCACCAGCGCGACCAGATCGACCGTGGCCACCGCCTGGTCGACCGCGCGGTCCATCGCCTTGTGCACCGCAGTCGGACGTCGCCGCTGGATTCCGGGCGTATCGACAAAGGCGATCTGCGCATGTTCGAAGGTACGCACACCGAGCAACCGCTGACGCGTCGTGTGCGGTTTGGCCGAAACAGCGCCCAGGTGCGCACCCACAAAGACGTTCAGCAGGCTCGACTTGCCGACATTGGGTCGACCAACCAGAGCGGCATATCCGGCGCGAAACGGTACAGGTGCATTCACGATGTCGACGGTCCTTGCGGGGCAGTGCGCTGGCCTGCACCCTGGTCTATGCGTTGCAGCAGCGCGGTCGCGGCTGCCTGCTCGGCGGCCTTGCGGCTGCGCCCTTCTGCCTCGGCGCTGAGCTCGGCCTCGGCAATCCGGCAAGCCACGCGAAAGGTCTTGTCGTGATCCTTGCCCGCCGTATCCACCAGTTGGTAGTCGGGGAGCGCCATGCCCCTGCCCTGCAGCCACTCCTGCAGTCGCGTCTTGGCATCCTTGGATGCCGATAGATCGACGGCATCGAAAGCCTCGGCAAACAACTGGCGTACCAGTATCTGGCAGCCGTCCCAGCCGGCATCCAGATACACCGCCGCAACCAGCGCTTCCAGTGTGTCGGCGAGGATCGAGTCGCGCCGGTAACCGCCGCTCTTCAGTTCACCACCACCCATGCGCAGGTAGTCGGACAGGTCGATGCGACGCGCCAGGTCGGCGAGGCTGGATTCACGGATCAGCGCTGCGCGCAGGCGCGTCAGATCGCCTTCCGGCGCGCGCGGGTAACGTGCGTAGAGTTCAATGCTGACGACCGCATTGATCAATGCGTCGCCGAGGAATTCGAGCCGTTCGTAGTTGGCATGTCCCGCGCTGCGATGCGTCAGGGCGCGATCCAACAGCGCCGGATCGCTGAAACTGACGCCGAAGCGTTGCAATGGATTGCCGTGAAGATCGCTCACGCCGGTGCTCGCCGCCCGCCGCGGAACCCGGGAAGGGCCGACGATCGAAAGGCTGCGGTCGCGGCGACGACTCTCGAAAAACGCTGCGCTCGCACGCCGTGACCTTTGGGCGTCACTACTCGGCGTCGGTCCGGCCAAGCTCGACCTGATGATCGAACTTCGCCACGACATCCAGGTTGTACACCAGCGGCTTGCGCACCTCATAGGCGATGCGCAGGAAGTAACCGTTCTGGCGTATCAGCTGCATGTCGGTACGCTGCACGCTCTCGACATAACTGGTGTAGAAGGTGCGGTCGAGAATCTTCCACACCTGTTCCGGCGCCAGTCGCGCCGAACCCGGCGTGTTCTGTACCTGCACCATCGCCGCCTTCACCGCCATGAACTCGGTGTACATCGGGAACAGCTTGGCGCCGATGATGAATGCGAAACTCGCAAGCGCCAGTACGATCATGAAGCCGATCAGCGTGATTCCGCGCTGACTCATCACCCGTCGCATAAATGTCACCCCAGTTTGATGCCGATACGGTCCCAGGACACAAAGCCCCGGATCTTCCAGTCCCAGTGCATCCAGACGAAGAATGCGCGCCCGACAAGATTCTCCTCGGGCACCATTCCCCACACGCGACTGTCCTCACTATTGTCGCGGTTATCGCCCATCATAAAATAGTACCCCGGTGGAATTTCCCAACTTCCGCTGGCCGAAAGACCGCGCCCGCCGCGCAACAGCAACTGATGCTCCTTGTCCAGCAGCCGCTCGGTGCGCAGATCGCCGCCGGTGGATTCGCTGTTGCTGCCTTCGCCGAAGTAACGTCCGACCGGGATCTGCTGCATCGGCACGCCGTTGACGTAGAGCACATCGTTGACGTAACTGATCTTGTCGCCGGGCAACCCGACCAGACGCTTGACGTAATTCTTGTTCGGATGCACCGGCGGCCGGAACACGACGACATCGCCGCGTTGCGGCGAACCGATGTCGACAATCTTCGTGTGAACCACCGGCAAGCGCACGCCATAGGCGTACTTGTTGACGAGAATGAAGTCGCCGATCAACAACGTCGGGACCATCGAACTCGACGGAATGGTGAACGGCTCGACCAGGAACGAGCGGATCAGCAGCACCGCCAGGATCACCGGGAAGAACGACTTCGAATACTCGACGATCACCGGATCGCGCGCTGCCGGCGCGGCCGCCGCCTGCTGCTCACCCGCGGTACCGAAGCCAGTGCCCTGCAGCGCCAGTCGACGCTTCTGGAAGAACAGGCTGTCGATCAACCAGACGAATCCGGTCAGCCCCGTCAGCACCACCAAAATCAACGCGAAATCCATAATCCTGTCCTGTCCCTGCAGGCTCGGTCTGCCGCAACCCGATCCGCAACGCATTGATGAAGCATGTTTTCTTGTCCGCAAAGGACGCAAAGAACGCAAAGGAAATCAAGATCAAACGATTCTCTTTGCGTCCTTTGCGTGCCCGGCCCATCAGCGAGCTGATGGTCGTTCGGCTCGCGGCATGCTGCTCGAAAGCCCGTCTCACCCTTTGCCGGCAAAATCCTGTGACTCTTCCTGCCCCATGGCCAGGCAGGCGCGGGGCAACCTTCCACTTGTCGTCCAACTGCAGCACCGCGAGGAAGCTTCCTGCGGGATCTCCACGCGGCCGACCTGTGCGCTTCTTGCCGGCCTTCTGTTTGTCGAGCAGCTTGCGCTTGCGCGAGACATAGTGCCGTCGTGTCCCCGCTGGCCGGGTCATCCGCCAAACTAAACACAACGCATTGATAATGCTAGTTTTCTGTCCGCAATGGACGCAAATAAAACCAAATGATTCTGCTTTCCTTTGCGTTCTTTGCGTCCTTTGCGGACAAAATCCTGTCACTCTTCCTGCCCCAGGCCAGTCGCGCGCGGGGCAACCTTCTACTTGTCGTCCACCTGCAGCACCGCGAGGAAGGCTTCCTGCGGGATTTCCACGCGACCGACCTGTTTCATGCGCTTCTTGCCGGCCTTCTGCTTGTCGAGCAACTTGCGCTTGCGCGAGACGTCGCCGCCGTAACACTTGGCCAGCACGTTCTTGCGCATCGCCTTGACCGTCGAGCGCGCAATGATCTGGGCGCCGACCGCCGCCTGGATGGCGACATCGAACATCTGCCGCGGAATCAATTCGCGCATGCGCTCGGCGAGTTCGCGCCCTTTGCGGTCCGCCTGCGCCCGATGCACGATCAGCGACAGCGCATCCACGCGGTCGCCGTTGATCAGGATATCCAGGCGCACGAAGGGGCCGGCTTCGAATCGGTCCAACTGATAGTCGAACGAGGCATAACCGCGACTGGCCGACTTCAAGCGGTCGAAAAAGTCCAGAACCACCTCGGCCAGCGGCATTTCGTAGGTGATCTGTACCTGGGTGCCGAGATAGTTCAGGTTCTTCTGGCGACCGCGTTTCTCTTCGCACAGCGTGATCACAGGCCCGACATAGTCCGGCGGCACCAGAATGTTGGCGATGATGATCGGCTCGCGGATCTCTTCGACTTCGCTGGCCGACGGCAGTTTGGCCGGATTGTCGATTTCGACGATGTCGCCGCTCTTCTTCAGCACCTGGTAGATCACCGTCGGCGCCGTGGTGATCAGATCGAGGTCGTACTCGCGCTCCAGGCGCTCCTGCACGATCTCCATGTGCAGCAGGCCGAGGAAGCCGCAGCGGAAGCCGAAACCCATCGCCTCGGACGACTCCGGTTCGAACTGCATCGCCGAATCGTTGAGCTTGAGCTTCTCAAGCGCCTCGCGCAGCGCCGTGTAATCGTCGGCCTCGGTGGGAAAAAGACCGGCGAAGACACGTGGCTTGATCGTCTGGAAGCCCGGCAACGGCTCGGTTGCCGGCTTGCTCGCATTGGTCAGGGTGTCGCCAACCGGGGCACCGTGCACTTCCTTGATTGCTGCGCAGACGAAGCCGACCTGTCCGCAGCTCAGTTTCTGTCGTTGCACGCGCTTGGGCGTGAACACGCCAACCTGTTCGACATACCAGGTGCGTCCGGTGGACATCACCAGGATCTTGTCGCCGACATTGATTTCGCCCTGCATGACGCGCACCAGCGAGATCACGCCGAGGTAGTTGTCGAACCAGGAGTCGATGATCAGCGCTTTCAGCTGCGGATCGGTCGGCAACGCCGGCGGCGGAATGCGCTTGATGATCGCTTCCAGCACCGCGCGCACATTGAGGCCGGTCTTGGCGCTGATCTCGAGCGCGTCGGTGGCGTCGATGCCGATGACGTCTTCGATCTCCTGGCGCACGCGATCCGGCTCGGCCGACGGCAAGTCGACCTTGTTCAGCACCGGCACCACTTCCAGGCCCTGCTCGACCGCGGTGTAGCAGTTGGCGACGCTTTGCGCCTCGACGCCCTGCGCCGCATCCACCACCAGCAGCGCACCTTCGCAGGCCGCCAGCGACCGCGAGACTTCATAGGAGAAGTCGACGTGGCCCGGCGTATCGATGAAATTGAGCTCGTAGATGTTGCCGTCGTCGCTCTTGTACGGCAACGACACCGACTGCGCCTTGATGGTGATGCCGCGTTCGCGCTCGATCGGATTGCTGTCCAGCACCTGCGCTTCCATTTCGCGGTCCTGCAGACCGCCGCAGATCTGGATGAAACGGTCGGCCAGCGTCGACTTGCCGTGGTCGACGTGCGCGATGATCGAGAAGTTACGAATTAGGGTCATGTCTCGTGCGCTCCGCCGGCTGCGCTGTTCGCAACCGGTGGGCTTGGGGGAAACCCGCAATTAAACCACGAGCGAGGTAGAAGCCGCGACAAGGAAGATGCTGCTGGTCGCACGAGGTGTACACCTGCAGGGCGGCCGCAACGTGAACCGGCGACAAATGCGGATGTCAGTGCACGCCCGCCGATGCCGCCCTGCCCACACTCAACAAGGTTTCCGGCGGCAGATCGCCCAGCAGGTAAAACCACTCGTCCCCCTGGCGAACCGTCACTTGACTCAGCGCGCCATGACGCCAGCCGTTGCTGTCCACCGCCAGTCCCGGCGGCAGCTGCATCTGGTAGATCGACACCCACGCCACACCGTCGGAGATCACCCACTGGCGTGCGCCGGTGATCCCGGGCACTGTGAGCGCCGATCCGACCAGGCGAAAGCCCGCGGGCAGATTCCAGCCGTTGTCGCTGATCGCTGCCGCCACCGGCGCTGGCGAAAGCCCGGCGAAGCCATGAACCAGCAGACGCGTAACCATGCGCCGCTCGAGCATTTGCTGGTCCTCGCCAAAGCGTTCGCTGCGCAGCGGCAAGCCGGTATCGACGTCGATCCACAGGCGCAGCCCATAGCGGTCCTCGCTGAGCGGCTGCAGCGTCATTTTCAGAGCACGCCGACCGGCGACGCGCTCGCGCGGATCCATGCTGATGCGGTAATGCCGATCCAGTTGCGCCAGCAGCGGCCCGGCGCGCAGTTGCGGGCCTTGACCGATGCGCTGGTCGCCCTCGGGTCCAAGGATCGAAACGCCTTGCGCGGTGCGCACCTGTCGACGACCCGCGCCATTCAGCGCCGCCCATTGCTGCTCCGGTCCGCCAGGTCCGACGCGCTGCGACAGTTCGAGCAGGTCCCAGTCGCCGCCGCCCGCGTCGACCACCAGGGTCGCGTCGTAATTCAACGAGCGCTGCGCCTTGTCCATGCGCATCGCCCAGTGCCTCCAGTCGTCCGCTGGCGCCTGCGCTGCGGCGGCGACTGCATGCATCAGAATCAGTAGCAGCAACCATCCGCGCATGAGCTTGAATTTCCGCGACACTGAGGTTTCCGATCAGCAGATCCGCGACGTTTGATGGTTTCAGGAGATGGTTTTCGACGCACTCAAGGGCGCTCGTTCACCGTCGCCGAGACCGGGACCAGCAAGCGTTGTTCCGGCCGCGCGAACACCGGCTGCGCACCTCCGACCCACCACGCACCGTCGACCATCTGGCCGTGGCGCATCAACAGCATCTGTTCCGCACTGATCGGCGTCGGCAGCGTGCCGAGCAAGCTGCTGCGTTCTCCGGCGACCGGTTGCACGCCAGCACTTACGTTGGCCAGACTCGGCGCGATCGGACCCGGCACGCCGAGCGGCAAGGCGCCACGCGGTGCCGGCGCAGAATCGGCCAGCGCCGATACGCCGGGCCGCTCGATCTCCGGAGCCACCGAGAATACCGCCATCAATGCCACCGACGCGGCGATCGCGGCACCCAGCCACGGTCGCCACGACCGCGTCGCACGCTGCACACCAGACACTGGGTGCCGATCCTCGTCGGCGAGCGTCTGCATGACTCGATCTGCCAGATTCAGCCCTGCGCCGCCGGGTCGGTGCGTGATCACGTCGCGCATCAGATGCATGCGCGCCCACATGGCGCGCAGTTCCGCATCGTGCTCCAGACGGCGCAACAGGAACGCGCGCTCGTCGCGCCCGAGTTCGCCATCCATCAGCGCCGACAGTTGTTCCCTGATGTCTTCACTCATGATCCGTCAACCCTCCACCAGCGGGCGAATCCGACGATCCACCGCGTCACGTCCACGGAAAATGCGCGAACGCACCGTTCCGATCGGACAATTCATGATCTGCGCAATTTCCTCGTAACTCAGTCCATCGATCTCGCGCAGCGTCAATGCCGTACGAATATCCTCGGGCAGATCTTCGACTGCCGCCAGCACGGTGCGTTCGACTTCCTCGCGCAGAAACTCGTTTTCGGGCGTTGCGCTTTCATGCATGCGGTCGTCCGACTGGCTCGCCGCGTCATCCATCAGCACGTCGTCCAGCGGCGGACGCCGCGACTGCGACACCAGGAAGTTCTTTGCCGAGTTCACCGAAATCTTGTAGAGCCAGGTGTAGAACGCGCTGTCCCCGCGAAAGTTGGGCAACGCCCGATAAGCCTTGATGAAGGCTTCCTGGGCCACGTCCTGGGCCTCATGCCAGTCCGGCACAAAGCGCTGGATCAACGCCACGATGCGATGCTGGTATTTGCGCACCAGCAGGTCGAAAGCCAGGCGGTCGCCCGCCTGTACGCGCTCCACCAGGGCCGCATCGATCGCCGCCTCTTCCACCGCTACCCCCGTGACTGTCGTCGCCGGCCTGGCTGCCGGCGGCGTTCCCCGCGCGTTTGGCGCGGACCAGCGCAGATTCAACCCCATGAGTCCGTAGCCTCGCTATCCAGTGATCACGAACATGGACCGGGCCGCGCAAAGAAAGTTCAACATGCCTTCAACACGTCCCTCTGCCCTGCGTCGACACCGAGCAGAGCATTTATCCGCAAAGGACGCAAAGGACGCAAAGAAAGCAAAGCGAATGACGTCCTCAATTGATTTGGCTTTCCTTTGCGTCCTTTGCGTTCTTTGCGGACCAAAAGGCTCTTCACTCGTCGGCCATCTCCGCCAGCAATCGAGCACGCTCGGTGAGCATCGCCTCAAAGGTCGCCGCCGGCAGCGGCCGCGAGAACAGATAACCCTGCAGTTCCTGGCAGCCGTACTCGCGCAGGAAGCGCAGGTGGTCCTCGGTTTCGACGCCCTCGGCGACCACCACGCGGTCCATGTTGCGCGCCATGTTGATGGTCGCGCGCACGATCGCCTCGTCGGCCGGGTCGACGCCGATGTTGCGCACGAAGGTCTGGTCGATCTTGATGCGATCGCACGGAAAGCGCTTGATGTAGTCGAGCGAGGACTGGCCAGTGCCGAAGTCGTCGATCGCGATGTGGCAGCCGAGTTCGCGCAACTGGCCAAGCACGTCCATCAGGTTCGGGATGTCCTTGATGTTGATGCTCTCGGTGACCTCCAGGTCGAGCGCGTCGCCGGGCAAACCGGAGTCGCGCAAGGCCTTTTCGACGACTTCGACCAGATTGATCTGGCGCAATTGCAGCGCCGACAGGTTGACGCTGACCCGCAGCGGGAACTTGAACATGTCGAGCCAGCGTTTGGCGTCGCTGCACGCCTGGCGCAGGATCCATTCGCCGATCGGCACGATCAGGCCGGTGTCCTCGGCGATCGGGATGAAAAATCCCGGACTGATCAAGCCCAGTTCGGGGTGCTCCCAGCGGATCAGCGCCTCCATGCCGATGATGTCCTCGGTGATCGCATCCACCTGGGGCTGGTAGTAGGAACGCAACTCGTTGTTGCGTTCTGCCATCCTCAGCTTGGATTCGAGGTCGAGGCGCTGGCGGTTGGATTCCTCGGGAACGGCGACATACACCTGATAGGTATTGCGACCCATGCCCTTGGCGTTGTACATCGCCACATCGGCGTGCTTGAGCAGGGTTTCGCCGTCCTTGCCGTCATCCGGGTAGAAGCTGATGCCGAGACTCGCCGTGATCTGCAGTTCGCGGCCATCGGTGAGGGTCAAAGGCGTTTCCAGCACCTTGACGATCTTGTCGGCGACGCGCATCACGTCGTCGCGCTGCACGATATGGCGCAGGATGAGCGTGAACTCGTCGCCGGCGTAACGCGACACCGTATCCGACGCGCGCACACTGGCACGCAAGCGCTTGGCGACCGAACTCAGCACCTGGTCGCCGGTCGCGTGGCCGAGACTGTCGTTGATGGTCTTGAAGCGATCAAGGTCGACGAACAGCACGGCAAACTGCTCGCCACTGCGTCCGGCCTCGGCGATTGCCGATTGCAGGCGGTCGTTGAACAGCAGGCGGTTGGGCAGACGCGTCAGCGAATCGTGCAGGCCCTGGAATCTGCTGTCCGACCGGTATCGCGCGACCAAGGCCTGCAGGGCCAGGTGCGAACCAACCAGGCGCAGCACCGACAGCAGTTCTGCCGCACGTGGTTGCGGTTTGCGGCTGCCCGCCATCAGCGCTCCGAGGGCGCGCTGGCCATCGCCGTACAGCGGCACTGCGAGCACACTGTTCAGGCGCAACTGTTTGAAGAACGCTTCGCCGAGACTGGCGGCGGCACTCTCGGCGGCGCTGAATTCAGCGCCGGCCAGAACGCGCCGGTAGAGCTCGGTCTGCCACACCGGGTGCACCGCGCCCTGGGCCGAGCGCGGGAACGCCGCGAGCACTTGCGGTTCGGCCTCGGTGCCGCCGCGCTCGACGCAGACGTAGAAAAAATCCAGCCCATAGTCGGCGATGACGCGTTTCAGTACCGGCTGCACGCCCTGGATGTCGAGGCCGGTACGCGCCAGTCCGGCCAAGGTCTCGAGCGGCGAATCGGCCTGCGCGCCGGCGGTCAGCAGCACCAGGCGAGAGTTGTCGCCGTCGCAGCCAATGACGGCAAGACCGACCAGCCGGGGATCGCCGTGGGCGTCGATGCGTGCTTCGCCCAGACCCAGATTCTCCGCGCGCGCCGAAGGCAGTTCGCCGAGCAGTTCGCGCACCGATGCGCCCGCCAGTTCCTCGGCATTGCGTCGCAGCAACTTGATCGCGCGCGGGTTGACGCTGCGCACGCGGTCGGCTCGCGGATCCACCAGCAACGCCGGGACGTCGAGATTGTCGATCCAGCTGCCGTCGGCCCCGGCACTCGGCAGCACTGGCGCGATCAGCTCGCGCGCGTGCCGCAGCGCGTCGGCGGCGCTGACCGGGCTCTTGATCCAGACTGCCACCGGCGCATTGGGACCCCCGGTGGTCCCCGGCGGCAATGCTCCGGCGGGAACCACGCCGATGCGCGGCACCAGGCGCCAACGCGGGTGACCCGCGAGCACCCGGCACAGCCCCTCGGCCTCAGCGTAAGGATCGACGAATTCGACGAAGATCAGCGCCAGCTCCGGGTCCTGAGCCAGCAACGCATGTGCCTGGGGCACGTCGCGCGCGGTGTAGATGGCGTCGAAATCGGCGCCGTCGAAGGAATCGAACAGCACGCGTCGATCGTCGCGATTGCTGGCGACGATCAGTACGCCGGCATTGTACTTGCGGTTTTCGGGCTCGGTCATTCGCGGATCCAGCGGCCATCGCGCAGGCGCAGGCGCAAGGACGGACCATGTCGGTGCAGAATCTGGAAAGCGAGCCGCTGCACCGGACTCGGCAAGTCGAGCGCCGTTCCGAGCAGCAGCACACGCTTGTCGCCACCGTCCTTGCCGCGCGCAATCTGTCGCAACAGGGCCAGCGTTTGCGGCGTGAACTCGTTGCGATCGGCCGGAAACACATAGATACCGAAGTGCCCGGACTGGAGCACGAAGCGCAGTGCTTCCGCCAGGCGTTTGCTGCCGGCCACGGTGATGCCGTGTTCGCGCAGGCTGGCCAGACCGACGTCCGCGCTCCAGTGGTAGATCGAATGACCCCGGCGCTGCGCCATCAGACGCAGGTGCGCCAGAATTTCGGTGGGGAAAGGCGAGTCGACGAGAACCAGATTGCTGGTACTGTCCAGCAGTTGCTCGTAGAGCCGCTCCGGCACACGCTGCTCGCCGCTGGTGCGGACCAGCGCGTCGGACTCGTTCGTGGCAGGTTCAGTCACGCTTGCCCCTACATCGTGTGCGTAGGCCGCTCCGAGCCCAGCGTGCCGGCCAGCACCGACTCGATCTTGGTTTTCACCAAGTCGCCGTCGGAGTTCTCGCTGAACTGCACGCCGATGCCGGCAGTACGATTGCCCTGGGCGCCTGTCGGCGTGATCCAGACGACCTTGCCCGCGACCGGCATGCGGTCCTTCTCTTCCATCAGCGTCAGCAGTATGAACACCTCGTCGCCGATGTTGTAGCGCTTCATGGTCGGCACAAAGATGCCACCGCCCTTGAGGAACGGCATGTAGGCGTGATACAGCGCCCCTTTGTCCTTGATCGCCAGTGACAGGATGCCCTGGCGCGGAATTCCCGGTCCGGTACTCATGCTCGCTGTTTACGCTCCCCGTGATTGAACGCCTGCGACCAGCGTGCGGCAAGATCGTGAATCAACAAGTCTTCGCGGACTCCCGTGCCGGCCAGCCCGCGCGCTCGCTCCAACTGTGTCGCCAACGGCAGGAGGGTCGACATTTCCATTCGCGAAGTCAAGTCGATCCATGCATCGAAAGCTCCACTGCCCAGGCGTTCGCCGCGAACCGCGAGCGCAATCAGGCGCGACCAACGCTGCAACAGCAGCGCGCCCTCGCCTTTTGCGACCGTGGCGAACGCACTGGGGTCGAGACCACCTCGCGCAAGTTCGATCAGGCGTTGGGCCAGCGTCGACCAATCGTCGAATATCCCGGGCTGCAGGATGGCGATCGCCATCTCCGGATCGCCACCGGCAAGCGCCAGCGCCACCCGCGAACGTTGCGCGTCTGCGCCGGCCATCGCGGCCACCGCATCCACGCTGTCGGTGTCGTCGCGCGCCACCAGCGGCAGCCGTTGGCAGCGGCTGCGAATGGTCGCCGGCAGGCGACCGATGCGCTCCGCCAACAACAACAGGTGGGTATCGGCCGCCGGCTCTTCGAGCGTTTTCAACAGCGCGTTGGCGGCGGCGCTGTTCATCTGCTCGGCAGGCCAAAGCAGCGCCACCTGACGCCGTGCGATCTGCGGACGCATCGACAATCGCGCCGACAGCTCGCGGATCTGATCGATCTTGATCACCGCCGAGTCGACCGGACAGACCTCCACCCAGTCCGGATGATTGCCCGCCAGGTACAATGTGCAGCCACGACAGCGCCCGCAGGCCATCGCCGCCCGCGGCGACTCGCACAGCAGTCCCTGCGCAATCTGCCGCCCCAGTTGCAGCTTGTGCAGCCCGCCCTCGCCGTGAATCAACAACGCATGCGCGATCTGCCCGCGCTCGACGCCGGCGGCAAGCCGCTGCCAGGCAGCGGCGTGCCAGGGGAGGCACGTCGAATCAGTTTGGGAGATGGCCATTCGGTTTTCGCTGTCGCTGGTTTGGAACCACCATGGGAAGCGAATCCGCGCCGGCCGATTTCGCGAAGTGGTGGTTCAAGTCGCTCATTGAAGGGCAGTGTGGTCCGCAAAGGACCCAAAGAACGCAAAGGAAAGCGGAAGGCCCGGATCAGTGGATCGGCTATCGCGAGTCTGCTGCATTCGAATGCTCTCTTTGCGTTCTTTGCGTCCTTTGCGGACAAAAAACAGGCTCCAGGTTCGCTGAAGACTGCGCTTCACTTCTGCCCCAGTTGAAACTTGCGCACTGCCGCATTGTGCTCGGCGAGCGTGCGCGAGAATACGTGGCTGCCGTCGCCGCGGGCGACGAAGTACATGGCCTCGGTGGTCGCTGGCTTGACGCTGGCCTCGATGGCCGCACGCCCGGGCAGCGCGATCGGGGTCGGCGGCAGGCCGAATCGGGTGTAGGTGTTGTACGGCGTGTCGGTTTCCAGGTCGACCCGGCGCAGATTGCCATCGAAAGCGTCGCCGAGGCCGTAGATCACGGTCGGATCGGTCTGCAGGCGCCAGCCGAGGCGCAGCCGGTTGACGAATACGCCGGCAATCTCGGGACGTTCACCGGCACGCCCGGTTTCCTTTTCGACGATCGAGGCCAGAATCAGGGCCTGATAGGGGTCGGCCAGCGGCAGTTCCGGGGCGCGCGCATGCCACAACTCGGAAAGCAACTTCTTCTGTGCCCAATAGGCCCGCTTGAGCAGTTCCACATCGCTGAACCCGCGCGGAAAGAAATACGTGTCCGGCAGGAACAAACCCTCCGCGTGGACTTCGGGCGCACCGATTCGAGTCAGCACTTCGCTGTCGGACAATCCGCCGATCGACTGCGTCAGCTCCTGCACCGATGCCAGCGCGATGCGCAGGTCGCGGAAACGCGATCCTTCGAGGATGGTGATCCGATACTGGACCACGCGGCCATCGGCGATCGCCTGCAGCAGGTCGCGCGGCGTGGTGTTGGCGGCGATGCGGTATTCGCCGGCCTGCAGCTTCTGGGCAACGCCCATGCGTTCGGCCAGCAAGCGCCATTGCCAGTAGTGCGCGCGACTGATGCCCTGCTCGTCCAGACGTTGCGCCAGATCCTTCAGGCGCATGCCGCGGCTGAACTCGACGACCTGCTCGATGCCGCCCAGGGTGTGCGATTCGAAACGGTGGTAATCGCGCCAGCCGATCCAGGCGACCGCCGACAGCGCGATCGCCACGCAGGCCAGCAGCAGCACCCAGCGCACGCGCCCGAGCAGGGCGCTCGGTTGCGCCCGCTTCATGGCCGCACCCTGGACCCGAACTGGGCATCCCAACGCAGCTGCAAGCGGCGTACCTCATGGTCGCTGTGCCAGCGTTGCTGCGCCAGTTGAACCGCCTGGCGCGGGCCATGCAGCGCATTCGTCAGAACCACGGCGTCCGCCGACTCTATCGACGCAACCGTCAACGCCGCCTCGCGGGCGTCGACCTCAGCAATCAGCCAGCGGCGCGCGACCCCGGCGATGCCGCAAGCATCCAGTGCAGGCGTCAACCACTGACCGCCGCGACGCACGAACAGATTGCCTGCGGTGGCGGCAATGGCATTTCCTTGTGTATCCAGCATCAACCCCTCGTCGATCGCACTATCGCGCCACTCTGCCCGCGCCAGCACCTGTTCCAGCCGGTTCAGATGCTTGATCCCCGCCAGCGCCGGTTGCTGCGCGAGGCGAGTCTGGCACCAACGCAGGCGCAGCGCAGGCGCGCCCGGCGCGTAGGCCGAAACAAACAGCAGCAGGCGCGGGTGCGGCTGCGGCAGTCGAGCATAACCGCGCGGCCCGCTGCCGGCGCTGTAGATCACCTTGAGCACCGACTGCGAGTGAACTTGTGCCCGGCGTCGGGCGCGCCGCAACAGGGCAACCATGTCCGGCTCAGGCAAGCCGAGTCGCCGGCAACCCAGCGCCAGCCGCTGCATATGCCAGTCCCACAGCGGCGCATGCCCGCCACTGAAGCGGATGGTCTCGAACAGGCCATCGCCATAGTGCAGGCCGCGATCGTCGCGCATTCGGTCGCCGGCGCTCACGACGCCATACCCAGCGCGCGCAGCATGCCGAGCGCCTTGGATCGGGTTTCCTTGAGTTCGCGTCTCGCAATCGAGTCGGCGACGATGCCGGCACCCGCCCGCCACAGCAGGCGATCGCGCTCTACCGAGATCGTGCGGATCAGGATATTGAGGTCGAGCGAACCATCGTCTCCGATATAGCCGAGCGCCCCGGTATAGGCGCCGCGGCCGATCTGCTCCAGCTCACCGATGATCTGCATGCAGCGCACCTTGGGGCAGCCGGTGATGGTGCCGCCGGGAAAGAGCGCGCGCAGCAGCGACCACACGGTGACACCCTCGCGCAGCCGACCGCTGACGTTGGAGACCAAGTGATGCACGTGGGCGTAACTTTCGATGCCGCCGAGTTCGTCGACGCGAACGCTGCCGGGAACGCAGACGCGCCCGAGATCGTTGCGTTCGAGGTCGATCAGCATGATGTGTTCGGCGCGTTCCTTGGGATCGCGCTGCAACTCGGCCAGCAGATGCGCATCGACCGTCGCATCGGCATCCCGTCGGCGAGTGCCGGCGATTGGCCGGGTGTCGACCCGATCGCCGCGGACACTGACCAGACGTTCCGGCGACGACGACGCCAGCCCCCAGGCGCCATGGCTGAGCAAGGCCGCGAATGGCGCCGGATTCGCCGCCGTCAGGCGCGCGAACAACGCGTCGAGATCGATGGGCTCAGCCGCGCGGGCGCGCCACGCACGCGACAGGTTGACCTGGAACACGTCGCCGGCGAGCAAGTAATCGTGGATGCGCGCGACGCCGTCGAGGAAACGCTGCGGATCGTCCTCGCTGATCCTCAAAGCGGAGCTAACTCCGCTGCCTTGCTCTGGTAGAGCGGAGCTTGCTCCGCTGCCTTGCCCTGGTAGAGCAGAGCTTGCTCCGCTGCCTTGCCCTGGTAGAGCAGAGCTTGCTCCGCTGCCTTGCCCTGGTAGAGCGGAGCTTGCTCCGCTGCCTTCGCTGGCAGCCACCAGCCGATCGCGCCAATTTTCGCGATCCGCGCCCAGCAGCTCGCAGCGCTGCGTCAGCCGGTCTCGCACCAACACCGCCGGCACCCGCCACAGCAGAGCCAGCGGCTCGTCGAGTTCAGGCTGCAGGCACGCCACGCTTGGCTCGAACACGCTGCCGAACTCATAGGCCAGGTAAAGCAGCCAGCCGCCCGCAAATGGCGTACCGGAATCCACCGTCATGCCCACCTTGAGGGAACGCAACTGGTGTTCGAACGCCGCCAGTTGCCGCGCATGTTCGGGATGCCCCGGATACGGCACGACCAGTGGCGACGATTCGGTCAGCGGCAGCAGGTCGAAGCGCCCCTGTGGCCCGGACGCCGCGCTCAGCAGCAGCGCCGGCGCCATCTCTGCGCCCAGGCGACGACGCAGTTCGGCGAAATCGAGCGCGGCTACATAGGGTTCAGCCTGCATGGGCACATCGGCAGCGCACGGGCGTAATGACGAGCAGTCTACGGGTTCTGGACCGTTGCCCGGTGAACGCAGGCTGTTGTGGGTCCAGACTGGTCAGGGCGCTTCTGGTGGTGAAGAGCGTCCAGACAAGTCTGGACCCACAACAGCCAAAGCCCTTCAGGACCAGGAAGCTAGGGCGTCCAGACCGGTCTGGACCCACTACAGCCAAAACCCGTCAGGATCTTGAAGCGGGAGCGTCCAGACAAGTCTGGACCCACAACCGCCAAAGCACTTCAGGTCCATGAAGCGGGAGCGTCCAGACCAGTCTGGACCCACGCGCGGGGCCTCACATCCGCTTGAAGATCAACGTCCCGTTGGTGCCGCCAAACCCGAACGAATTCGACATGACGATATCGAGCTGCGCCTGGCGCGAGGTGTTCGGCACCAGATCGAGATCGATGCCTTCGTCGGGGTTGGCCAGGTTGATGGTCGCCGGCACCACCTGGTCGCGCAACGCCAGCACGCAGAAAATCGCTTCGACTGCGCCGGCGGCTCCGAGCAGGTGACCCGTGACCGACTTGGTCGAACTGACCATCACGCCGGGCGCAGCGCTGCCGAAGGTGCTCTTGATCGCCAGTGCTTCGCCACGATCGCCGAGCGGCGTCGATGTCGCGTGCGCGTTGACGTACTGCACGTCGCCGGCGTTGATGCCGGCATCGGCGAGCGCCGCGACCATCGATGCCGCCGCTCCCGCACCATCTTCTGGCGGCGCGGTCATGTGATAGGCATCGTCGCTCATGCCGAATCCGATCAACTCGGCGTAAATGCGCGCGCCGCGCGCCCTGGCGTGTTCATACTCTTCCAGCACCATGGCTCCGGCGCCGTCGCTGAGCACGAAGCCGTCGCGGTCGCGATCCCACGGCCGGCTGGCGGCCTTGGGGTCGTCGTTGCGCTCGCTGAGGGCGCGCGCCTGCACGAAACCGCCGATCGCCGTCGGCGTGGTGGCGTGTTCAGTGCCGCCGGCGAGCATGACGTCCGCATCGCCGTAAGCGATCAACCGCGCCGCAACGCCGATGTTGTGGGTGCCGGTGGTACAGGCGGTGACGATCGACAGATTCGGGCCCTTGACGCCGAAATGGATGCCGAGGTGGCCAGCGACCATGTTGATGATCGTGCCGGGCACGAAGAACGGCGAAATCTTGCGCGGACCGCCTTCATGCCAGGTCAACGTGGTCTTTTCGATGGTCGAAATGCCGCCGATACCGGCCGCCATCATTACGCCGAAACGACTCTTCATCGCCTCAGGCACCGGATCCAGACCGGCGTCGCGCACCGCCTGCGTACCCGCGGCGATGCCGTAGTGGATGAACGGATCCATCCGCCGCGAGTCTTTCGGCGGAACCCAGGCGTTGACGTCGAAGCCCTGCACCTGGCCGGCAAAACGGGTGGCAAAGGCCGAACAATCGAAATGGGTGATCGGCCCGATGCCGCTGCGGCCGGCGACGACGTTGTCCCACGCGGTGGGAATATCGCTGCCAACCGGCGATACGATGCCGAGCCCGGTCACTACGACGCGACGAGCGCTACGCATAGAGCCTCGAGGGAAAAAGGAAAAAGGAAAAAGGAAAAAGGGAAAGCCGGGTTCGAGGCAGGGGGGCCTGACGGCTCTTCCCTTTTCCTTTTTCCATTTCCCTTTTTCCTTCGGCGTAGAGCGCGACGCTGTCGCGCACTGCGCCGTTCGATCAGGCCTTGACGTTGGCCTTGATGTAATCGATTGCCTGCTGGACCGAGGTGATCTTCTCGGCTTCCTCGTCCGGGATTTCGCACTCGAACTCTTCTTCGAGCGCCATCACCAGTTCGACGGTGTCCAGCGAGTCGGCGCCGAGATCGTCGACGAAGGAGGAGTTCGGCTTGACTTCGTCTTCCTTCACGCCCAGACGGTCGACAACGATCTTCTTGACGCGATCTTCGATGCTGCTCATGGTTTCGTAGGTTCCTGCCGAAAAGGGGTGAGATGATAGTGAAAGGTGATGCTGCCGACTAGGGACACTCTGAGCAGGTCCAGCGGCTCGTCATTGCAAGCGCAGCGAAGCAATCCAGTCCTTTGATCGTAATTGCATTTCTGGATTGCCGCGGCGCTTTGCTCCTCGCAATGACGACTCGTTCAGATTGCCCTAGGGCATGTACATGCCGCCGTTGACGTGCAGCGTTTCGCCGGTGATGTAGCCCGCTGCAGGCGACGCCAGGAAGGCAACCGCCTTGGCGATATCGCTGGCGGCACCGAAACGACCGAGCGGCACGTCGGCCAGCAACGCCTGGCGCTGCGCCTCGGGCAAGGCACGCGTCATGTCGGTATCGATGAATCCCGGCGCCACCACATTCGCGGTGATGCCGCGACTGCCGACTTCGCGCGCCAGCGACTTGGTGAAACCGATGATGCCGGCCTTGGCCGCGGCGTAATTGGCCTGTCCGGCATTGCCGGTCAGGCCGATCACCGAAGCGATGCTGATGATGCGGCCCTGGCGCTCGCGCAGCATGCGCTTGAGCACTGCCTTGGACAGGCGGAACACCGAGGCCAGATTGGTGTTGATGACGGCGGTGAAATCGTCGTCTTTCATGCGCAGCAACAACTGGTCGCGGGTGATGCCGGCATTGTTGACCAGCACGCGGATGGCCCCGAACTCGGCTTCCACGCTGCCGACCAGCGCATCGATCGCGCCGGCATCGGCGACATCGAGCACGCGACCGACGCCGTTGTCGGCCAGTCGCTCCGTGATCGCCGCAGCGCCGGTGTCGCTGGTGGCCGTACCCACGACGAAATAGCCGTTGGCGGCCAACTCATCGGCAATCGCCGCGCCGATGCCACGGCTGGCACCGGTGACCAGCGCAAGTTTGATGGCGGCGTCAGACATGGAAGTCTCTCCGTCGATCGTAGGTCACGTTGTCCGCATCGCGGACTACGTGACACGCACGCGAATCCGTCACGTAGCTCGCTGCGCGAGCAACATGACCTACATGCGGAATTTGCGGCGCCATCACGATTGCAATCCCGCCACAGCAGCATCGAAGCCCGCAGGCTCGCCGATCGCCTGGCTTTCGATGCCCGGCGCGATGCGCTTGAGCATGCCGACGAGCACCTTGCCCGGGCCGCATTCGAGCGCGCGCGTTGCACCGCCTGCAGCCAGTTTCTCGACGGTTTCGATCCAGCGCACCGGCGCATGCAGTTGCAAGGCGAGCGCTGCGCGAATCGCGTCCGGGTCGCTGTGTGCGCTGACATCGGCGTTGTGGATAACGGGTAAACGCGGCGCGCTGATCGGCACTTGTTTCAGGTATTCCGCCAGGCGCTCGGCCGCGCCACGCATCAGCGGCGAATGCGAGGGTACGCTGACTGGCAGACGGATGGCACGTTTCACACCACGTTCGACCAGCGCGGCGAGTGCCCGATCGAGCGCGGCGGCCGAGCCCGAGAGCACGATTTGTCCGGGTGCATTCAGGTTTGCCGGCACCACCGGCTCGGCGTCGGTCGACACCGCAGCGCAGACTTCGCTGAGCACCGTGAGATCGGCATTCAGTACCGCTGCCATGGCGCCTACACCCTCCGGCACGGCGTCCTGCATCAAGCGACCGCGCTCGCGCACCAGGCGCGTGGCATCAGCCAGCGACAACGCACCGGCACAGACCAGCGCGGTGTATTCGCCGAGACTGTGGCCCGCCATCGCCGCGGGTTCCGCGCCGCCGGCGGCAATCCACGCGCGCCACACGGCAACGCCGGCCGCCAGCAGTGCCGGCTGAGTGTTGATCGTGCGATTCAGCTCAGCCTCGGGACCGTCCTGGCAGAGCGCCCAGAGGTCGAGGCCGATCGCCTGCGAAGCTTCCTCGAAGGTCGCGCGCACCGCGGGACGAGCGGCGGCGAGCGCCGCCAGCATGCCGAGGGCTTGCGAGCCCTGACCGGGAAACACCACTGCGAGATCGTTGCGCATGTTCGGCATTCGCTGAATCAGAGACGCACCAAGGCCGAGCCCCAGGTGAAACCGCCACCGAAGGCTTCCAGCAACAGCAACTGATCGGCCTTGATCTGACCGCTGCGGATTCCGTGGTCGAGCGCCAGCGGCACCGAACCCGACGAGGTGTTGCCGTGTTTGTTGACAGTCACGATGACGCGTTCCATCGGCATCGCAAGGTGCTTGGCGGTTGCCGTGATGATGCGCAGATTGGCCTGGTGCGGCACCAGCCAGTCGATCGCATCCTTGCTCAAGTCATTCGCCTTGAGCGTCTCGTCGACGATGCGCGACAAGGTGCGCACGGCGACGCGGAACACCTCGTTGCCCGACATCAGGACCTTGACGCCGTGATTGGGCTCGTCCTTGAAACCACGCGACACGCCCACCGGGTTGTGCAGCAATTCCTTGTACTGGCCGTCGGCGTGGATGTGCGTGGAAATCACGCCCGGCTTGTTGTCGGCACGCAGCACCACGGCGCCGGCGCCATCGCCGAACAGCACGCAGGTGCCACGATCGCTCCAGTCGAGCATGCGCGACAAGGTTTCCGCACCGATCACCAGCGCGGTGCGCGCGGCGCCGGTCTTGATGAACTTGTCGGCGATGGACAGCGCGTAGAGGAATCCGGTGCAGGCGGCGTTGACGTCGAATGCCGGACAATCCTTGGCCCCGATGCGGTTCTGCACCAGGCACGCGGTGCTGGGGAAGATCACGTCCGGCGTGGTGGTGCCGACGATGATCAGGTCCAGTTCCGACGCAGCAACGCCCGCGGCCGCCATTGCCTTCTCGGCGGCAGCCACGGCCAGATCGCTGGTGTACTCACCCTCGGCAGCGATGTGCCGCTGCTCGATTCCCGTACGCTCGCGTATCCATTCGTCGCTGGTCTCTACCCGCTTCTCCAACTCGGCGTTGGTAAGCACGAAATCCGGCAGATGGCTGCCGGTCCCGATGATTCGGGAGCAGAGTACTGACATCGATGGCTACGCTCGTCAGGGGATGGGCTGGCGCCCTGTCAGCTCTCGCTGTCGACTTCCACGGCGGCCTTGCGCTCGATCACCTGGCGCCCGCGATAGAAACCGTCCTTGGTAATGTGGTGGCGCAGGTGCGACTCACCGCTGGTCTGGTCGGTCGACACCGTCGGTGCGCTCAGCGCGTCGTGGGAACGCCGCATGCCGCGGGTGGAGGGCGTCTTGCGACTCTTTTGAACGGCCATGTCTAACTCCTGTGAACTTCAATCGTCCGTGTACGTCTACTTGCGCTTCAGTGCCGTCAGCGCCGCGAATGGATTCGGCCGCCCTGCGTCTGCTTCGCCCTCCGGCTCTGCAGCCGGTTGTTGCAATCTTGCGTCCGGCTTGCGAGGCACCACCGGAATCGCCAGGATCAACTCATCTTCAATCAGTGCCGCCGGATCGACCAGACCTTCGTCGGTCAGCGCCGCCTCGTATCCTTCGGGCAACCCAGCGTCGTCGGTCTCGTCCTTCACGAATCCCAGGTGCGTATCGACATGCACCGGCAGTTCGAAACGATCCAGCGTTGCCTGACAGATCAACGGCAACGCCGTGTCAGCCAGCAGCGCAACACTGCGTTGCCCGATTACATTACGCCCGAAACTCAATTCGTAGCGCACCTCGCCCTGTGCATCGGCCAACAGACTGGTCAATCGCGGCAGCGCAGCGAGTGGCAGGACCCCAGCGTAGACCCGCCCGGTGGTGACCGCGCGCTCGACGTCGATTCGCTCGGGCAATGGCGTAAGCATAGCCGCGGAATCGTAGGCGGGTCGGGCGGCGCTGTCAATCGGGGCGGCGCGAGGCGTTAAGGTCCTCCGGGGTAATGAGCACTGCTGTTTCAGGATCTCCCGGTGCCACGCAACTCATTGACAGAAAAATTTTGTCCGCAAAGGACGCAAAGGAAAGCAAGAAGAGTGCGTGCTCAGGGAAGGTGCGGCGAACTCACTTCGACACCACCCACGCTCAGCTCTACTTTGCGTCCTTTGCGTGCCCGGCCAGGCAGCAAGCTGCCCGGCGTTCGACGGCCGCGGCATGCCGCGGAAATCCCCGTCTCACCCTTTGCGGACAAAAATGCAGTCAATGAGGTTCCCATCGTGTTCCGGCATCAGAGGCGACTGCGCTGCCCTACGACTCCTTGAGACCGATTTCACAGTAGATCATTCCTCGACGCTTCACGCTGCATAATCGAACTGGACAGGAAGCTGAGGTTGCCATGTTGTTGAAAGCCCTGATTGCCGCGCTGACGCTCGCTTCGCTGGTGGTGATCGGGCTGCTCTGGCGGCTGCTGCTGTTGCGTCGCCGCCAGGACATGCTGCGTTCGATCATGGACAGCGCGGACGATCTGGAACGCGAGTTGCACGCCTGCCGCGAGCGCATGCAGACCATGCACCGCTGGGTGTCGACCTTGCCGAGTTCGCTGACGCGCGACGCGCTGGCGGCGCTGGTGCTCGATCCGCTGGTGCAGAAGGCGCTGCGCGACCTGTTGCAGCAGCGGCTTTGGCTGCGCGACAACGGCGACAGCGCACCGCTGGCCCGCTTGCGCGGGGTCAAGGGCGATCTGGAGCGCTCGCGCAAGGCGCTGGCCGAGAACATGGACAAGCTCGAAGCCGCCGGCGAGGCACTCGCCGCAGCGTCCTCGGAGACGCACCCGGTATCGGCACTGATCGCCAGCGCTTACGGCATCGGCAGCGCCGACGCGCGTACTTCCACCCTGCACTGAGCCGATGGCACTGCCCGCGCTGGTGCTGGCATCCGCGTCACGCTACCGCCGCGAGCAACTGGCGCGCATCGGGATCGCCGTGGAATGCGTTGCTGCGGATGTCGACGAGACACGCGAGGCGGGCGAATTGCCCGCGGCGATGGCGCAGCGCCTGGCGCGCGCGAAGGCCGCCAGCGTGGCGCTGCGGCGAAAGCACGCAATCATCATCGGTGCCGATCAGGTCGCGGAACTTGACGGCGAGGTTCTCGGCAAGCCCGGAAACGCCGCAGCACAGCAGCGACAACTGGCGTCCAGCAGCGGGCGCGCGTTGCGCTTCCACACCGCACTGGCCGTCGTCGATACCACGACCAACGCCTGGGCCGAGCACATCGACCTCACGGTCTGCCACATGCGCGCCCTCGGCGATGCCGAAATTGCGCGCTACGTGGCCGCCGAACCTGCGCATGATTGCGCCGGCGGGTTCAAGGTCGAGGGCCTCGGCATCACGCTGTTCGAACGCATCGACAGCGAGGATCCGAGCGCGCTGGTCGGCCTGCCGCTGATTGCGCTGGGTCGCTGCTTGCGCGCGGCGGGATTTGTGCTGCCATGATTGAACGCCGATCCACCACGCGAAACCCTGAACGGAGCACCCGATGACCGTCGAAGCTGATGCGCGCCAGGCCAGGGATCTGATTGCGCCGCTGCACGCCGCAGAAGCGCAGATCAACAGCGTGGTGCTCGGCAAACCGCGTGAAATACGGCTGACGCTGGTATGTCTGCTCGCCGGCGGCCATCTGCTGCTCGAGGATCTTCCCGGGGTCGGCAAGACCACCCTGGCGCAGGCATTGGCGGCGACCTTCGATCTCGATTTCGGCCGGGTCCAGTTCACCAGCGACCTGTTGCCCGCCGACCTTATCGGGGTTTCGGTGTTCGACCCGCAGACGCGGCGCTTCGACTTCCATCCGGGTCCGATCTTTGCCCAGATGTTGCTCGCCGATGAGATCAATCGCGGCACGCCCAAGCTGCAGAGCGCGCTATTGGAAGCGATGGCCGAGCAGCAGGTGACGGTCGATGGTGCCAGCCACCGACTGCCGGATCCTTTCGTGGTCATCGCCACACAAAATCCGCTGGAGCAGAGCGGCACCTTTCCGCTGCCGGAGTCGCAACTCGACCGCTTCATGTTTTCGCTCAATCTGGGTTATCCGGACGAAGGCGCGGAAAAGGCCCTGCTTGCCGCACGCGAACGCCGCGCGCTGATCGCCGATCTCAAGCCGCTGCTCGATGGCGAACGCCTGGCGCGCCTGCGCGACGCGGCGCAGGCGCTGCATGCCAGTCCCGCTGCCATCGACTACGTCTATGCATTGGTGGCCGCCACTCGCAGCGAGCGCCGCGTGCGCATCGGACTGTCGCCACGCGCCGGCATCGCGCTGTTGCGCGCGGCGCGCTCGCATGCGCTGCTGGCCGGGCGCAATCATGTTCTGCCTGAGGACCTGCAAGCGGTGTTCGTTGCCGTCGCCCGGCACCGATTGCTGCTGAACGCCGACGCCAGCGGCGACGGCGCATCGGTGGCGCGCGATCTGCTCGCCCAAGTCGCGATTCCCTGAGCCGCCGCCGACGTGGCGAACGTCGCCCCGAAGTCCCCCGATCGGCTGCTGCGCTGGCGCGAGTGGGTGTGGCGCGAACTCGACCGGCGCCTGCCCAATCTGACGCGGCGCCACCGCAACGAGCAATTGCCGATCACGCTGAATCAACGCCGGGTCTACATCGTGCCGAGCGGCTTCGGCCTGTACTTCGCGCTGATGATGCTGGCGATCCTGGCCGGCGCGCTGAATTACAACAACAACAGCGCGCTGCTGTTCGGTCTGCTGGCAGTCAGTCTCGGCGCAGTGTCGATGCTCCAGACCTTTCGCAATCTGGATCGACTGAGCCTGGTGCAGGTCAGTGCCGATCCGGTTCACGCCGGCGACCCCCTGCAGTTGAGTTTTCACCTGCGCTGCGAGGATCTGCGCACCCGTTTCGCAGTCACCCTGCGTTTCGACCAGGAATGGCGCCATGTCGAGGTGGCGCCAGGGCGCATCACTCAGGTCGAATTTGCCTTGCCGAGCGTTGCCCGCGGCTGGTACGGGCCGCCGCCCGTACGCATCTCGACCACCTGGCCGTTCGGTCTGTTCCACGCCTGGAGCTACCTGCATTCGGACGTGCAGGTGCTGGTTTATGCCCGCCCGGAAACGCCGCCTGCAGCGCTGCCGCGCTTGCCGGACCGAGGCCGGATCGGCGGCGCCGACCCTGGCGATGAGGACCTGCGTTCGCTGCGCGAGTACCAGGCTGGCGATCCAACTCGGCTGGTGGCGTGGAAAGCCAGCGCGCGCACCGGCGAATTGCTGGTACGTCAGCTGGAGGTGCCGCACGCGCGCGAAACCGTGCTCGACTTCAACGCCATCGTTGGCCTCGACCTCGAGCAACGGCTGTCGCGACTGACGCGCTGGGTGCTGGAAGCCGAGCGCGCCGGCATCCGCTATCGACTGCAATTGCCGGGACTGAACCTTGGGCCGGACCTCGGCCCGGCCCACCGCTTACGCGCGCTCAAGGCGCTGGCCCTGTATGCGCTCCCCGGTTCTTAGCCCACGCCAGTTCGAATGGACGCTGGCAGCCTTCGTCGCCACGCTGCTGGCGCACCTTTTGTGGTTGCCTGCATGGTTGGGCGCAACGCTGTGCGGCATCGTGCTCGCGCGATGGCTGCAGCGGCGCGCCTATGCGCGCGCCTGGCCGGCCTGGATCAAGTTCCCGCTGCTGCTGGCGATACTGGCCCTGGTGGTGGTGGCGTTCGGCAACGCCGGGACACGTCAGGCCGGACCCACGGCAGCCCTGATCGGACTGGCCACGCTCAAGCTGATCGAGTCGGAGCGCCGTCGCGACGGCCTGCTGATCCTGACCGTGGCGCTGTTCCTGGTGACCGTACTGTTTCTGTTCGAGGATGGACTGGGCGTCACCCTGTACATGGTGATTCCGACCTTGCTGATCTTTCTGGCGCTCAACGAAGTCAGCGCGCCGCCCGGCACCCGCGGCGGACTGGCCACGCAACTGGGTACGCTGGGCCGCGAGTTTCTGTTGCTGCTGGCGGTGGTGCTGCCGCTCACCGTATTCCTGTTCCTCTCGGTGCCGCGCCTGAGCGAGCCGCTCTGGGGTACTCGCGACAACCAGCCGCTGGCGCGCACCGGACTGTCGCAGGAAATGTCGCCCGGCAGCATCACCGAATTGATCGGCGACGACACGCCGGTCATGCGCGTGACCTTTCCCGAACGGCAGCCTCCGAAGAACGCCCTGTACTGGCGCGGCCCGGTGCTGTGGCGCTTCGATGGCGTCACCTGGCGAAGCAACAACTTCGCCAATCCGGGGCAATCGCTCGGGCGACTCGTTGGGCCTCAGCGCGGCGCCAGCGATGACCTGCGTTACCAGGTGATGATGGATCCGAACGACCGACGCTGGCTGTTCACCCTGGATCTGGCCACCGGCTTTCCGGCCGACAGCAGCCGCACCATCGAAGGTCTCGTCGAGCGCGATCGACCGGTCACCAGCCTGTATGCCTTCGAAGCCTGGGCCGCGCTGGACCAACCGGTGCCGCTGTGGGCAGCACCGTCGGTGCAACGCGAGAACGGCCTGCAACTGCCGCCTGACCTCAACCCGCGCACCGCCGCACTGGCGCGATCCTGGCGTGCGGCAATCGGCGACGACCCGATCGCACTCGCCGAGCGCGCCATGACCTACATCCGCAGCGAGAATTTCGGTTACTCGCTGAGCCCGCCACCGCTGGTCGGCGCGCACCGCATGGACGAATTTCTGTTCGAGACCCGACAGGGTTTCTGCGAGCACTACGCAGCCGCTTTCGTGGTGCTGATGCGCGGCGCCGGGGTACCGGCACGGGTGGTCACCGGTTACCTCGGCGGCGACTACAACCGCGTCGGCGGCTACTGGATCGTGCGCAACTCGGATGCCCATGCCTGGGTCGAGATCCTGGTCGATGGACGCGGCTGGATCCGCGCCGATCCCACCGCCGCGATCGCCCCGGAACGGGTCGAACAAAGCGGCAGCAGTTTTGCTGGACAGGCGATCGGCGACGACATCGAGTGGCTGCGTTCGCTGCGCGAACGCGCCGATGCGGCGCGCGCCTGGTGGAACAACAAAGTGGTGCGCTTCGACAACCTGAGTCAACAGAGCTTTTTCGCCAACATCGGCGTCGATCCTGACGACTGGCGGCAGCTTGCCGGCTGGATGGGCGGCGGCCTTGCGCTGCTCGGCCTGCTGACCGCGCTGGTGTTTTATCTGCAGCAGCGCCGCGAACCGGAAGACGCCGCTCGGCAAATCTACCGGCGCTTTCTCAAGGACCTGGAACGCCGCGGAGTGCGCGCTGGCGCCAGTGAAGGGCCACGCGATTTCGCCCGGCGCGCGGCGATCGCGCTGCCGCAACTCGAAAGCGTGATCCAGCGGTTCACGCGCGCCTACGAGGACACCCGCTACGGCGTACCCGACGACGCCTCGCTGAACCGCCTGCAACGAGCGCTTCGCGAATTTCGCAGCGCTCTTGCACAAGCGTGACCTGTGTGTGCGGTCAACTGCGGTAAATGCCGGCTCTGTTACTGTGAGGTCGATGCCTGATTGCCTTTCGATCAAGGAGACTGCCGATGTCTCGTTTCGCAATCATCAACATTGCCGCCGCCTTCATGTTGTCGGCCTGCGCCACGGTTCCGGCGCCCCTGCGCGGCGAATTCGCGCAGGTCGCCCCCGAGCAGGCAGCGGTTGAACAGCGGGTGCGCTGGGGCGGGCGCGTGATCGACGTGCTGCCAGGCCCCGATCAAACCTGTCTGGAAGTCCTCGGCATGCCACTCGACGGCAGCGCGCGTCCGATGGACCTGGATGCCGACATCGGCCGCTTTCGTGCGTGCAAACCTGGTTTCCTCGACCCGGCGATATTCATCAGCGGCCGCGAAGTTACCGTGATCGGCGCGATCGGATCCGAAGTCGAACGCCAGATCGGCGAGTACACTTACCGGATGCCGCAGATGCGGGTGGAAACGCTGTTCCTGTGGCCCGAGCGCGCGGACGTCGACATCGTCTACCTGCATTCGGATGCAATGTTCGGTTACTACCCGTGGTGGCCGATGCCGCCCCGTGTGGTCTACCGCCCACCGCGTCGAAACTGAACAGCCCGCGCAGCAACACCGCAAACGTGCGCCAGCGCACCGAGCCTGGCGTTTCGCTCCACTTACGCTGATCCACGCCCCCACTGAACACAGGTCCCGACCATGAAAATTTCCAGCTTGGCATTAGCCGGCATCATCGCGGTCAGCGGCATCGGCTTCAGCGCCGGCGCCAACGCCGACCCGTACCGCGATCGCAACGACAATCGTCATGAGGTTTGCGACAACTGCGGCACCGTGCGCAGCATTTCGCGCGTCAACCGTCGCAGCAACAATACCGGCGCCATCGTGCTCGGCGCAGTCATCGGCGGCGCGCTTGGCAATCAGGTCGGCGGTGGTAGCGGCAAGAAGGCCGCCACCGTGGCCGGCGCCGTTGCCGGCGGCGCGATCGCCAACAATGCGACGCGCGACGACAAGCGCAAGACCTTCTATCGCATCGAGGTGCGCATGGACAACGGTCGCGTTCGCTCTTTCGACCAGAGCAGCAGCTACGGTCTGCGCGTTGGTTCGCGCGTCGAGATCCACCGGGGTTCGGTTTATCGCGAAGGCTGAGAACCGCTGGTCGGCGTCGGCCGTCAGTCGACGCGAACCTGGAATGCCTCCTGCAGCGCAATGACGCCGGCGCGCGCCAGCGTGATTGCGTTCTGCGTCACCGAGATCATGCCCTGCTTCACCGCAAGATCGTGGATCGCATTGGCATCCGCGCCGGGCACGATCAGCCGGCTGATCTCCGGGGTGACTTCGAGCAGTTCATAAATGCCGATGCGGCCCTTGACACCCCGGCCTTCGCACTTCGGGCAACCTTGTCCGATGTAGAAGACTTCGTCGGCGCCGACACCGAGCACTTCGCGAATGTGCGGATCGACCGGCTCCGGCACCTTGCAATAGCGACAGTTGCGCCGACCCAGACGCTGCGCCAGCACCGCCAGCAGCGTCGATTTCAGCAGGAACGGCAGTACCCCGAGATCGAGCAGGCGGGTGATCGTGGTGGCTGCGTTGTTGGTATGCAGCGTGGAGAACACCAGGTGCCCGGTGAGTGCGCTTTCGACGGCAATTTCGGCGGTTTCGTGATCGCGAATCTCGCCGATCATCACCACATCGGGATCGTGCCGCAGAATGTTGCGCAGGGTACGGTCGAAGGTCAGCCCCGCGGCCCGATTGATCTGCACCTGGAGCACATCCTCGATCTTCGCTTCCACCGGATCTTCGACGGTGATGATGTTGACGTTCTGCTTGCGGCATTCCAGAACCGCGGCGTACAGCGTGGTCGACTTGCCGGAGCCGGTCGGCCCGGTCACCAGCAACATGCCCTGGCCACGCATGATGACGTCGCGGAACAGGCGCTCGTCGCGTGGACCGAAACCGATCTCGGCCACGCTGCGCAGCCCGAAAGCGGTGTTCAGGATGCGAATGACCACGGCTTCACCGTGGATCGTCGGTATCACCGAAATGCGCAGGTCGACTTGCATGTTGCCGCTGTTGGCGCTGGCGCGACCATCCTGCGGCACCCGGTGCTCGGCCAGGTTCATGCCGCCGATCACCTTGATGCGACTGACCACCGCCGGCAACAAAGCTCGCAAGAAACGCCGCACCGAAATCAGGTCGCCGTCGATGCGATAGAGCAACTCGAAGGTCTGCGCTCCGGGGCGGATATGGATGTCCGACGCGCGCCGCTGGATCGCCTCGTCGACCAGTTCGGCGACGATTTTCACCACCGGCTGCTCGGTAGCCAGGCGTTCGATATCGCGTTGAACGTCGGCCTGAGTGGTCAGGCGCGGATCGAGTCCGAGCCGCCGGATCAGGGCTTCGTCCTCGGTCCTGTCGAACTGATTCGACAGTCCCTGACGCACCAGATTGGAGCGCGCCAGAATCGGGATCACCCGTCGCGAAACCGAGAACTCGACGGCAGCGCAGGCTTCGGCGTCGCTCATCAAGACGGCGAGCAGTTTGTCGTTGACCGCCAGCGGCAGCACCAGCAGCCGCCGCGATACCGGAGTCGGCAACAACTCGCGCAGTTCCGCATCGATCTCGAGCACGTCGCACTCGAGCAATGGTACGCCAAGGCGCGCGGCGCGCTCGGCCACGGTGGCCAGCTCGGGATCATCGTGGCGCAACGCAGCCGCCTCGGCGACGCTCATGACGCGAAAACCGGCAAGGCGGTCGATGGTCACCGTGAAATCGACATTGAGCCAGCGGCGCACATCGTCGAGACTGCTCAGTACGACCAGGCGCCCGCCATTGCCACCGGCGTTCTCGGCGACACCACCCGAGCCGCGGCCACTCTCGGCCACGGCAAGATATTCGGCGACATCCGACATTCCCGCGGCGACGCTCATGGCGTGCGCCCATCCCGATTGCACTTCACGACAGTCCAGTGCCCCCTGTGGCGACTGACTTCCAGCTTGATCTCGCCCTTACCCTACCCTGCGGCCCAGACCCTCCGCCTTGCGCAGGATCAACGTCAGGCGCGCTTGTAGTAAGGGCTGACGCCACTGGCGTGGTCGGTGCTGTCGCGCACCGCGGTGATTTCCGGCAGGCGCTCGCGAAGGGTTTTCTCCACACCGTGCTTGAGCGTCACATCGACCTGTTTGCAGCCGTGGCAGCCGCCGCCGAACTGCAGCACGACCTCACCCTCGGCGCTGATCTCGACGAGGCTGACCCGGCCACCGTGGCTGGCCACGGCCGGATTGATCTCGGTTTCCAGGACATGTTGCACACGCTCGACCAGGCTGGAACCAGCGCCAGGGACCGAACCCTTCAGTTTGGGTGCGCGAATCGTCAGTTGGCCACCGGTACGCAGTTGCTCGTAACTGATGCTGACGCTGTCCAGCCAGGGTGCGCTGCCGGCATCGATGTAGACCGAAAACGCATCGCAATCGATGACAAAGTCGTCTGCGCGCGCCTCGCTTGCATCGCAGAATTCCAGGCGGCAATCGCCCGACGGCGTGCCTGGCTTGACCGCAACCAGACGAATGCCGAGGTTGGCCACGCCCTGCTGGGCAATCAGTTTGGTGAAGTAATCACGGGCGTTGTCGGCGATTTCTATCATGCGCAGGTGCTTTGAGGAGGAAACGATCAGTGTGCGTATGATGCCATCGGCAACCGACCCGCACCGTGAACCCGAAGGCCCCACGTCGATGAGCAAGCTCGCCGAACAAGACTGCATTGCGCGCCGCGGTGAGGCGCATCGCCTGCCGCATTCCGAGGTCCACCGGCTGCTGTCGCAACTGCCGCAATGGTCGCTGGCGGCCGATGGCCATGCCATCACGCGCTTGTACCGCTTCGCGAACTTTGTCGCCGCGGTCGCCTTCGTCAATGCCCTGACCGACATGGCCGAAGCGCAGGACCATCACCCCGACCTCGAAGTCGGCTACGGGCGCTGCAATGTGCGCTACAACACCCACGATGTGGGCGGACTGTCGCTCAACGACTTCATCTGCGCCGCGCGCGCCGACCTGGTCTACGCCGCACAAACGGCGAACTGATGCGAGCGCTCGGGATCGCGCTGCTGGCAGCGCTGATCGCATGGGCGATCGCCCAACTGGCGCTCGATCATTTCCTCGTCGCCCAGGCTCGCCACGAGATTGCCCGGGTTGCGAGAGGCGAAAGTCGCATCAGCTTCGAATTCGAGCAATCGCGCGATCTGATTTCCGGCAACGTAGAAGGCGTGGACACGCTGCAGTGGACGGGCAGCGAGGTGCGTGGGCGCCTGTCCGGGCACGGCGCCAATCTGCGCCTCAACCTGCGCGGTCTGCAACTCGATGCGCAACGCTTGACCCGGCTGCTGGCGCGCGTGAAAGTCAGTTCGCCGGCAACCTTGACGCTGATCTTCGACGAACCCGGAGAATTGCAACAACTGAAGCGCGAGCTGCAACTCGAGGCTGGCTGGAACCGGCTCGATCTCGCGCTCGACGATAGCCTGTGGACCCCGAATGCCGGCGGCCCCCAGACCGAACGCTGGGGTGGCGAAAGCGGTCTGGTGGGTGAATTCCGGCTCTATCTGTCCGGTCCGCCGGGGTTGCAGTTTGCCCTCGATTACCTGCGCTTCGCCACGCCGGAGTCTCCCTCGGCGACTGCGATCGAATGGGTCAGCACATCCAGCCTCCGTGAGCGTCTCGGCAACGCATCGCCACTGCGCGAATCGGACTCCGCGCGACTGGGGGTGCTGCTCGCGGTCGGCATGGACACGCCGGAGCGCATCCTGCACCTGCGCGACCAGGTCCGCGCCATCGATGCCGAGGCCCTGTTCTGGCCATCCTGGCGCACCCCGCCAGACCCTGCCGAGGCGGCAGGACCGGCGCCAACCGGCTGGACGCCTGGCTCGACCCTGGTCGCCGTGTATGTCTTGTTGGCCGGACTGCTGCGCTGGCGCAGCAAACGACTGCCGCCGCGAATGGCCAGCGCACTCGAACTGACCCTCGGCTACGCGCCGATGCTGGCGCTTTCGCTCGGGCTCGGACTTGCCGAGCAACCGGCACCAACCATGCTGGCCCTGATGGCGGCGGCTCTGGTATTCCAGGTCAGCGGCGTACGCGCCGGCGGCGCCCGCGCAATTGGCAGCGCGGCGGCCTGGAAGAAGGGCCTGCAGTTCACGGCGATCGCCGCGACCGGGCTGGTGGCGATTTCGCTGCTCAGCGGACATTGGCTGCCGCCGGGCAGCCAGCGGGTGATCATCTATGTGCCGTTTGTCGCATTGCAGCAGGCCGTGCTGCTTGGATTCCTGTGGCCACGCATCAGCACGCTGGCGGGCAAACACGCGCAGATGCTCACCGCCGCACTGTTCGCGCTGGCCCATGCACCGAACTTCGCGCTGACCTGCCTGTCGATGCTGTCCGCATGGTGGTGGCTCGGCCACTACCAGCAGCATCGTGCGTGGCTGCCGATCCTGACCTCGCATTACCTCCTGGGTCTGCTCGCCATCACCGCCCTGCCGCCCTGGCTGTTGTACTCGGCTGAAGTCGGCCTGCGTTACTTCCAGGTGCAGTAGGACATCGGTCTCACCGGTTGCACCTCACCTCCGGCCACGTCACAAACTGACAAAATTTATTCAAAGCTGACCATTGCTACTCCATACGGTACCGTATAGTCTTGACTCACCTGCTGGGGAGCAGGCGTGACGTCAACGCGCATTCATATTCATTGGGGGGGTAAGCTCATGGTCCGCAACTTGATTCGTGCAGCGACACTGCTGCTGGCGCTGGGCTTGTGTCTGCCGGCATTCGCGCAAAGCAGTTACACGCAAACGCGTCATCCGATCGTGCTGGTACACGGTCTGCTCGGCTTCGACAGCCTGCTCGGCATCTACGATTATTTCTATGGATTGCCTTCCGAGCTGCGTTCCGGCGGCGCCAGGGTCTACATCGCCAACGTGTCGTCGAGCAATTTCACCGAGGTGCGCGGCGAACAGTTGATCCGCTATCTCGACCAACTGCGTGCCACCTACGGCCATACCAAGTTCAACCTCGTCGGTCACAGCCATGGTGGCCCGACCACACGTTATGTGGCGTCGGTGCGACCGGACCTGGTCGCTTCGATGACCAGCATCGGCGCCCCGCACACCGGCAGCAAGGTCGCCGACGGTCTGCGCACGGCGGCGCCACCGGGATCGCTGCTGGAAGCCACGTTGGCCGGCTTCGTCAACGCGCTCAGCCTGTTCATCGAGCTGCTGTCCGGCGATGACGACCCGCAGAACGCGCTCGGCGCGCTGGCTTCGTTGAACTCCGCAGGCGCCGCGACCTTCAACAATCGCCACCCGCAGGGGCGTCCGACCAGCAGCTGTGGCCAGGGCGCCGCGGTGGTCAACAATGTGCGTTATTACTCGATGGGCGGCACCAGCGTACTTACCAACATCTTCGACGTCTCGGATCCGCTGATGGGCGCCGGCAGCCTGTTCTTCGGCTGGGAACAGAACGATGGTCTGGTCGGCAAATGCTCCAGCCACTGGGGCGTGGTGCTGCGCGACGATTACGCCTGGAACCACCTCGACGAGGTCAATCAGGTACTCGGCCTGCGTGGACTGTTTGCCTCCAGCCCGGCATCGGTGTATCGAGCGCACGCAAACCGGTTGAAGAACGCCGGACTCTGAACGAGCATCAGGAGCCCGGCAATCGCCGGGCTCTGCGTATCTGCACCCAACGAGCACGCGCATGAACTGGCGACGCCTGACTGCCATCGCCGTTGCCTTGTTGGCCCTGCTGACGGTGCTCGGCTGGCAGCGGCAACGCGCCGATGACTTGCCGGGCGCCACGATGCCCGCGCCGATCCCCGCAGTCGACGCCGGGGCTACCGCCGACCCGAACGATGCAGCCCGCGACAGGACGGCGCCGAATCCTCGCCCGGTGGACGACCGAGGCCCGACGCCACCCGACTTGCCGACCTCGCTGCAGGGCACCGAGAGCGATGGCGGCGTTACCCTCGACGACCACGGGCGACTGCTTCCCGACCTGGCGTTGCGACGCCTGTTCGATCACTTCCTGAGCAGTATCGGCGAGCGCTCGATCGACGAGATTCGCGCGCTGTTGGCGGCACGCCTGGAAACGATCACCACGCCGGAAGGCAAACGCCAGGCACTGGAAGCATTCGAACGCTACCTGCGCTACCTGCGCGAAGTCGACAGTGCCGCCGCACGGTTGTCGGCGCTGCCGCTGCGCGAGCGCCTGGCGACACTGTCCGACTTGCGCCGGCAACATCTCGGCGCCGAGATGGCGAGCGCCTTCTTCAACGACGAGGAGGCTTACCAGCGTTACACCCTGGACAGTCGAGACCTGGCAGACGACGACTCGCTGAGCACCGACGAGCGCGACGCACGCCAGCGCGATCTGACCGCAGCGCTGCCGGACGCGATACGACAACCCCTGCTGGAGCAGCAGCGCATCGAGTCCGACCTCGCCGACGCTCAGGCCATCGACACGCTTGCCAGCGACGCCGATGAACGCCACCGCCTGCGCACCGAGCGATACGGGGAACAAGCGGCAGCGCGCATGGAACTGCTCGACCGCGAGCGCGCCGCATGGGACGCGCGCGTGGCCACCTACCGCGCCGAACGCGCGCGCCTGCAATCGCTCGACGCCGCTGCCCGCCAGGCATCGCTGGACGACTACCTGCAGCGCAACTTCGACGAAGCCGAGCAGCGGCGGATTCGCTCGCTGGAAGGCATCGGTGAGTTGTAGGTGCCAAGCCAAACAGGATGATTCATCCGCAAGAGACGCAAAGGAAAGCGAAACCGTTAAACCAGCGGGAAGTGCTGCCCGGGATTCCTGCGCAACCAGCCGGGTCCAAGCTCTCGTTGCGTCCTTTGCGTGCTTTGCGGACAAAGAGCAATGGCCAGCGCTGCCGCCGGACTCGATGGGCGAGCGGAAGCCCCGACCGCCCGACGCCGCCTGAACCCCTACCGCAAGACCCGCATGCGCTCGGCGCTCGGCCGCTCGACGGCCCCGCGCTCGGTGACGATGACGTCGATCAGTTCGGCCGGAGTAACGTCGAAGACCGGGTTCCAGGCTTGCACGCCGGGTGCGGCGACACGCATGCCGGCGTACTCGGTCAGCTCGCGCGGATCGCGTTCCTCGATATGGATGGCGCTGCCGTCGGCGGTGGCGAAGTCCACCGTCGAGATCGGCGCCACAACCATCATGCGGGCGCCGAAATGACGCGCCGCGACGGCCAGCGACAGCGTACCGATCTTGTTGGCCGTATCGCCATTGGCACAGATGCGGTCGGCACCGACGATTACCCAGCGGACGCGCCCGAGCGACATCAGGTAGGCCCCCGCGCCATCGGCGATCAGGCAGGCGGGGATGCCGTCTTCCAGCAGTTCCCACACCGTCAGGCGTGCACCCTGCAGCCACGGCCGAGTCTCGCCGGCATAGACCTGCGGGACCTTGCCTTGCGCAAACGCCGCGCGGATGACCCCGAGCGCGGTGCCGAGACCGGCGGTCGCCAGTGAGCCGGTATTGCAATGCGTCAACACGCCGCTGCCCGGTTCGATGAAGTCGGCGCCGATGGTGGCCATCCGATAGTTCGCCGCCAGATCTTCGGCATCGATCGATTCTGCTTCGCGCTGCACCATCGACGGCTCAGGGTCGGCGCCGCAACGCGCCAACATGCGGTCGACCGCCCACATCAGGTTCACGGCGGTTGGCCGCGCGGCGCGCAAGCGCGCGGCGGCGGCGGCAAACGCATGGGCGCGATCGGCGCCGGGCAGCTGGGCATGCTCGCGCGCCGCCAGCACCAGACCGTAGGCAGCGGCGATGCCGATCGCCGGCGCACCGCGCACGACCAGCGCACGAATGGCGTCGACGACAGCGTCGGCGCTGCCCATCGACAACCAGTCGCGGCTCAGCGGCAACCCGCGCTGGTCGAGCAGGCTCAGGCCCTGGGCGTCGAAACGCAGTGCGCGGACGCGATCGTATGCAGCGAGTTGATGATCAGTCATGAATCCTCTCTGGAAGTCGGGCGCCGTAGGCAGCCATAATGCTATGCGTATAGGTCTTTCTGACCTTTGGACAAAAGCGCATGCGCCTGTTCAACGCGGAGGACCGCGCCAACTTGCGGCCGGACCAACCGGCGCCCTTGTATCACCAGTTGTATCTGGTGGTGAAGCGCAAGATCGAGGGCGGCGACCTGCGCCAGGGCGCGCTGCTGCCGGCGGAAAAGGACCTCGCCACCTTTTTCAGTATCTCGCGGATCACGGTCAAGCGCGCGCTGGACGACCTTGAAGCGGAGGGATTTGTTTCGCGCCAACGCGGGCGCGGCACCCACGTGACCTACAAGTACGAGCCCAAGGTGCTGCGCGCGCCGCTCAACAACATGCTCGAGAGCCTCGCATCGATGGGTCGCGAAACCCAGGTGCGGCTGATCGAGTACACCAAGGTCACGGCGCCGCCACAGGTAGCCGATGCATTGCGCATCGCGCCGGACCTGCTGGTCGAGCGCGCCACGCGCGTGCGCTTGAGCGAGGGCCTGCCCTTCGCTCACTATCTCAGCTGGACCATTCCGATCGGCCCGGGCATGGACCAGGAGGCGCTGAAGACTTCGAGTCGCCTGGATCTGTTCCGCCAGTTGGGCATCCACCTGAAGGAAATCGATCAGGTGATCACCGCAGTTGCCGCCGACACCGTGCTCGCGCAACGCCTGATCGTGCGCGTCGGCGATCCGTTGCTGCAGGTCATCCGCATCGCCAGCGACCAGCGCAATCGCCCGATCGACTACCTGATCAGTTGTTATCGGCCCGACCGCTTCCAGTACCACATGAAGATGTCGGCGTCCGATGTGATGGTGCGCGGGAAACGCTGAGTTTCCTGCCTGGGTGGTTCCAGACTGGACGCGCTTCATCGACCGAACCACGGCAAACGGAGAGAAGCGGCGTTGTTTGTTGGTTGCTGGTTATTGGTTGTTGGAAACAGCGGGACGCGATCAGCAAACCGAGTTCTTGGTGGGTCCAGACTTGTCTGGACGCCTCTGGTTCTGGCGGCAAGAGCGTCCAGACAATTCTGGACCCACCAGGAGCGGCGCCGCGCCAGTCACTCCGGATCAGACTTGCCCTGCTCCCACGCCTGCCGCGCGATGGTCGCCGCCTCCGGCACCAGCGCCAGCACTTCCGCGCGCAGCGCCTCCACCGCGTCTCGCTGACTTTCCAGCGGGAATGCCGGCAGCGACACCGACTGCGCGCCACGCTGGAATCTGACATGCACCAGCGGCCCGCCGACCGGCACGCGGTCGCGTTCACGCCATACCGTCGTCCACAGTCCAAGTTCTTCAACTCGACGCACAAACGCCTGACGTTGCTCGGGCGTAACAGCGAACGAGTGCTCGAATCGCCGCGCCGGATCGTTGCCGTCGTAGCCATGCAAACGTGTGAGCGTGCCCTTGCCGTCGACATCGACGACGATTTCGGTCGAACGCCGATAGGGCGGCGGCAGTGACCCGTTATCGCTGTGGTATTGGACACTGACCACTTCCAGCGCCTTGCCGGACGGCAGCGCCATCGCCAGCAGGGTCAATCCGAAAACCATCGACATGAACCATTCCCGACAAAGCCGATCAGAATCGCAAGCAGACACCCGTCGCTTCAGCTTGCGCAAGCGCAGATGACGTCATCATCGCGTCGTCACCCAAGGCGCACAGGAGTTTGCCGATGATCGACCGTCGATTGTGGTTGTCGCAGACGGCGCTCGCCGCGCTGGCATTGGCTTCCGGTCGCCTGGCGCATGCCGGCAAACCGGACCTGTCGCGCATCCACGGCAAGATCAAGGTGGTCGACAGCTTTCCCGACTACAAGGTCAAGATCGTCGAGTCCTTCGCCGACCTGCATGTGCAGATCGTCGAGAGCTTTCCCGACGATCCGGGGAAGTGGCAAATGGTCGACAGCTTTCCCGACTACAAGATCCAGTTCGTCGACTCGTTCCCTGACTTCACGATCAAGTACGTGAGCAGTTTTCCCGGCGTGCAGTGAAGCTGGACGTTGGCGTTGGCAACGCCGGCACTTGTGGGTCCAGACTTGCCTGAGCACTTTTGCCTGAACGGCACCACCGGCTCTTGTGGGTCCAGACTTGTCTGGACGCTTTTGCCTCGATCTGTGAAGAGCGTCCAGACAAGTCTGGACCCACCAAAGCGCGCTAGTGCCAGACCTTCCCGTGCCGCGTGCTGCGCCATCATCAACAGCAGCACCCCACACCAACGCGCTCTTTCCAACACCCCACACCAACTCTCACAGAACATAACGCAAGTATTTGATATATGAACATTTGTTAGACGGCCTTTTCGACCAGCTGAAAGAAGAGCTTTTTCCGCAAAGGACGCAAAGGACGCAAAGGACGCAAAGGAAAGCAAAGCCAGCAGAACATCAACACTCTGGTTCTTGGCTCTCTTTGCGTCCTTTGCGTCCTTTGCGGACAAAAAAGGCAGTCCGCATGGTTGCCGCCAGTTTGATGCGCGAATAAGCGCATCGACAGGGGCGACCGTGACTCTCTCCAACACCCCACACCAACGCGCCCTTCCCAACACCAACACCAACAACCAACACCTATCATCCCTCCCTCTGCCCGCTCACCGAATCCGACTCATGACCGCCCTCACCGCCCTCTCGCCGCTCGACGGCCGATATCAACGCCAGGTCGAACCGCTGCGACCGATCTTCAGTGAGTTCGGCTTGATCCGCCGCCGTGTGCTGGTGGAGTTGCGCTGGCTCGAGGCGCTGGCCGCGGAGCCGGGCATTGGCGAAGTGCCGCAGTTGTCTGCCGACGCCATCGCAAGGCTGCGTGGCATCAGCGAACATTTCGATGAAGCGGCGGCCGCCGAAGTCAAGGCAATCGAGGCCAGCACCAACCACGATGTCAAGGCGGTCGAATACTGGATCAAGCGTCAACTCGCCGACCACCCCGAACTGCAGCGGATCAGCGAATTCGTGCATTTCGCCTGCACCAGCGAGGACATCAACAATCTGGCGTATGCGCTGATGTTGAAGGACGCCCGCGAATCGGTGATGGTCGCGGCGCTGACGCGGGTGATCGGCGCGCTGAAGCAACTCGCGCACGATGGCGCCGACCTCGCGATGCTGTCGCGCACCCACGGACAGACGGCGTCGCCGACGACGTTGGGCAAGGAATTGCGCAATGTGATCGCGCGCATCCAGCGCCAGTTCCGGCAAATGGAAACGCAGCCGCTGCTGGGCAAGATGAATGGCGCCGTCGGCAACTACAACGCCCATGTAGTGGCCTATCCAGAGGTCGACTGGCCGGCGCTGGCGCGCGCCTTCGTGGAATCTCTGGGCCTGAGCTGGAACGAGCACACGACGCAGATCGAGCCGCACGATTTTGTCGCCGAACTGAGCGACATCTGCCGGCGCCTGGGCATCATCCTGATCGATCTGTGTCGCGACATCTGGGGCTATGTGTCGCTGGGTTACTTTCGCCAGTCGCGCATCGACGGCGAGGTGGGTTCATCGACCATGCCGCACAAGATCAATCCGATCGACTTCGAGAACGCCGAGGGCAATTTCGGCCTGGCCAATGCGCTGTTCGGCCACTTTTCCGAGAAGTTGCCGATCAGCCGCTTCCAGCGCGACCTCACCGACTCGACCGTGTTGCGCAGCTTGGGCAGCGCCTTCGGTTATCTGCTGGTGGGACTGCGCTCGCTCGAACGCGGCCTGACCAAACTGCGCAGCGACCCGGTGCGTATCGGCGAGGACCTGGATCAGGCCTGGGAAGTGCTCGCCGAGGCGGTGCAGACAGTGATGCGTCGCTACGGATTGCCTGAACCCTACGAACGGCTGAAGGCGTTGACGCGCGGCGCGCGCATCGACGCCGACGCCATGCGGTCGTTCATCGAAGGCCTGAGCGAACTCCCCGAAGACGCGCGTCAGCGCCTGCTGCAACTGACGCCCGCCGCCTACATCGGCCTCGCCGGCCCGTTGGCGCGGTCGCCATGACGCGCCTGCAGGAACGACCGATCGAAGTGCGCGGCAGCCCCGCGCGACCGCTGGGCATGACGCCCGAAAAGTTCTTGCGCGACTACTGGCAAAAGCGGCCACTGCTGATCCGCGGCGCGCTGGCCGACTTCCCGTGCCCGCTGACGCCCGACGATCTCGCCGGTTTGTCCTGCATGGAGGGCACGCTCGGGCGCCTGGTGCGCTTCGATCGCCGCCGCGATCGCTGGCATCTGGAAACCGGCCCGTTCGCGGAGGCGCGTTTTGCGTCGTTGCCGAAACGCGACTGGACGCTGCTGGTGCAGGATGTCGACCGCTGGGATCCTGGCGTGCGGCGCCTGCTCGAGTGGGTCGGCTTCCTGCCGCGCTGGCGCATCGACGACGTGATGGTCAGCTACGCCGTGCCCGGCGGATCGGTCGGCGCGCATGTCGACCAGTACGACGTATTCCTGCTGCAAGGCCTGGGGTCGCGCCGCTGGCAGATCGACGCCCGTCCCGATCCGCCGCTGGACTTCCGCGACGATGCGCCGATCCGCCTGTTGCGACATTTCGACGCCACGCACGACTGGGTGCTCGAGCCTGGCGACATGCTCTACCTGCCCCCCGGCGTGCCCCATTTCGGCGTCGCGCGAGACGCCTGTCTGACGCTTTCGATCGGCATGCGGGCGCCGAGCGCCGGTGAGTTGCTGGCGGCCTTTGCCGCCGACAACGCGCTCGAGATCGACGAGGCGCTACGCTACGCCGATCCCGACCTGCAAGTGGCCATGGCACCCGGCGAGATCGATGCAGCGGCCTTGCGGCGCGTGCGTGCGACCCTGACCGAAGCGCTGGCGCTCGACGATGTCGCGATGGCCGACTGGTTCGGCCGCTTCCTGTCGCTGTATCGGGCCGCCGAGCGTCCCCGGCCCAAACGCGCCAGCGCGGCGCAGATCGGGCAGCGACTCGCCCGTGGCGAGTCCCTGGTCGCCACACCAAGCGTGCGCCTCAACTACAGCCGCGACGGCGATGCAGCCCTGCTGCATGGCGACGGCGAGACCGTGCGCACGAGTTTGATGCTGGCGCAGGCGTGCACGGCGCTGAACATGGCCCTCGATGGCACGCAATGGTCCGCTTCGGCCGAGTCCGAGCGCGCCACGCTGGTCGATCTGGTGCGCCGCGGGTGGCTCGGCTTCATGTAGGAGTTCTGGCCGCCCGTCGCGGTGCGCTTGTTCGCGCATCGAACCTGTGGGAGCGGGTTTATCCCGCGAAAGCTCTCGCGGAGTAAATCCGCTCCCACATGAAAATCAAAGCCTGACGGCATGTTTGGTGATAGCTGCGTGTACGTCACGTCCAGTGACGCGCCGCGAACCCGGGGTATGTCGGTCGCGACGTACAGGGCGCTCGTGCAATGCATTCTTCGCTGAACAGGATCAGCAGCGTCCAGACACGTCTGGACCCACAAGAGCCAGGGGCATTGGCTGAGCAATTGCTCTCCCGACCATGACCACAGAGGCTTGCTCGCTCGTCCTTTCCGGTTGACACTCGACGCATCCACAGCGGCTTGAGAGGGAGCCCTGCCATGAGCGAGACCAGCGAGCGTGTGACGCCCGTCGAAGCCACCCTGCGCACCGACCAAAGCGCCGCCAAGAACCTGTTTTTCGGCGAAATTCTGGAAGAGAACCTGTTCCCCTACCCGACCATGTGCGAGCGTGATCGGGAACTGCTGGGGATGATGACCGACTCCATCGACGACTTCCTGGCGCCGCAGCACGCGGATCTGAAGAAGTGGGACAAGGAAGCGCACCAGCCGGCCGAATTCATCCAGTCGCTGCGCGACATGGGTCTGTTCGGGCTGATCATTCCCGAGGAGCATGGTGGGCTGGGCCTCTCCAACGCCGGTTATGCGCGCGTGCTGTCGCAGACCAGCCGCCACGACAGCTCGGTATCGCTGACCATCGGCGCACATTCGTCGATCGGCATGAAGGGCATCCTGCTCAGCGGCAACGATGAACAAAAGGCGCGTTATCTGCCGCAACTGGCGTCCGGCGAGATGATCGCCGCCTTCTGCCTGACCGAGTCCGGCGCCGGCTCCGACGCCGCCGCAATTCGCACCACGGCGAAGAAAAACGCCGACGGCAGTTGGACACTCAACGGCGAGAAGATCTGGATCACCAACGGCGGCATCGCCCAGTTGTACACGGTGTTCGCCCGCACCGATTCGCCGGAAGGCAAGATGACCGCGTTCATCGTCGAAGCGGCGTGGCCAGGCGTCAGTCATGGCCCGCACGAGGACAAGATGGGCATTCGCGCCTCGTCGACCACGACAGTCGCCTTCCAGGACGTCATCGTGCCCGCGGAAAACGTGCTCGGCGGCGAAGGCAAGGGCTTCAAGGTGGCGATGGGCATCCTGAACAACGGTCGCACCGGCCTCGGCGGCGGCGCCGTCGGCGGCATGAAGACCCTGATCCAGTTGGCCACCGCGCAGGCCAAGGATCGCAAGCAGTTCGGCAAACCGATCGCCGACTTCGGTCTGGTGCGCGAAAAAATCGCACAGATGGCGATCGACTGCTTCGCCTCGGAGAGCGCGGTGTGGATGGTCGCGCACTACATCGACTCCGGCTGCGACGACTATTCGGTCGAAGCGGCGATCAGCAAGGTGTTCGCCAGCGAGGCGATCCAGCGCTGTGCCTACGAAGCGCTGCAGATTGCCGCCGGCAACGGTTTCATGAAGGAATTTCCCTACGAGCAGGTGACCCGCGATAGCCGCATCCTGTCGATCTTCGAGGGCACCAACGAAATCTTGCGGCTGTATGTCGCGCTGTCCGGCCTGAAGGACGTCGGTTCGTCCCTGGGCGAACTCAAGAGTGCGGTCGGCGACATCTTCAACAACCCGATCAAGGGCTTCGGCGTGCTTTCCGGCTATGCCAGCAAGCGCCTGCGCCAGAGCACCGGCTTCGGCAACGACAAGATCCTGTCCAAGCTCGATCCGCGCCTGCGCAAGGCGGCGGAAATCTACGAGAAATACGTCGTCGAGCTGTCCAAGGCTGGCGATGCCCTGCTGCGACTGCATGGCAAGAAGATCGCCGACGAGCAGTATCAGCTCAAGCGCGTGGCCGGCATCGCCATCGACTTGTTCGTCGGCCTGTGCACCCTGGCGCGCGCCGACGCCTTGAGCAAATCGGATGCGAAAAACGGTCAACAGGCGGTCACCATTGCCGCGATGTTCGCCCAGCAGGCCAAGCGCCGCATGGCGCGCACGGTGCGTTCGATGGCGCGCAACGAAGACGCCGAGCGCGACGCGCTGGCGGGCTTCATGCTGGAAACCGGTGCCTATCCATGGGATGTCATCTGACGCTCGGCGGGTTGCAGGCGGGCATGCTTGGGTGGGTGCGCCTGGAAAGTCCCTTTGGCGGATCCGCCGTGGTGGAACTGGCGCTGGACTCTGTTGATCCGCTGCCGGATGCTTGGAGGCCAATTGTGGAGTATCGCCATGCGCCTGCTTGCACTCGCGTTTACCGTGCTGACGTCGACCTCGATGTTTGCTGCGGACCTTTCCGGGAAATACAGCGTCAAGGGCAGCAATCCGGGTGGTAGCGCATACACCGGCAGCCTGACTCTGGTCAGGAACGGCGAAAGCTACGCCCTGACCTGGGACTCGGGCGGCATTTCAACCGGCATAGGCATTGCGGTGGGTGATGCCCTGGCTGTCGCGGTTGGCGACGGCTGTGCGGTGGCCGGCTACCAGGTCAACGCCGAAGGCGGACTGGACGGCAAGTGGATCGGCCCGCAGGGCGGCGTTGTGGCCAGCGAACAGGCCGTGCCTGGTGTGGGCACGACGCAGGGGCTGGCTGGCGATTACGTGGTCAAGGGCACCAATCCGGACGGCAAGCCGTACAAGGGCGGATTGGGCATCGTCGTGAACGAGGGTGTGTTGCGGTTTTCCTGGCGCACCGGCAGCAATTTCGAAGGTTACGGTATCCAGCAGGAAGGCCGCATCGCCGCGGTCTGGGGCAACGCCGGCTGCGGCGTCGTGCTTTATCGCGTCACCGCCGACGGCGTGCTCAGCGGCATCTGGAAGTACCCGGACAGCACGATCGGCAACGAGACCGCAACTCGCTGATGCGCAAGCGACGCCCTGATTCTGGAAATCGCCATGACCAAGACCTTGAATCCGCTCGATGCGTCCTGGCTGATGGTCGAATCGCGCGATACGCCAATGCATGTTGGCGGACTGCTGCGCTTTTCGCTGCCCGCTGACGCGCCCGCCGATTTCCTGCGCAAGCTGATGATCGAATTCCGCCACGCGCGCAAGTTTTCGCCGCCGTGGAATCAGCGCCTGCGGGCGCCGAGCCTGAAAGGCCTGATGCCGGTATGGGAAAACGAGACCGACATCGACCTCGAGCACCACGTGCGTCATTCCGCCCTGCCCAAACCCGGCGGCGAGCGCGAACTCGGTCAGTTGATCGCACGTTTGCACAGCCAGCCATTGGACCTGACCCGACCGCCCTGGGAATGCGCGCTGATCGAGGGCCTCGCCGACAACCAGTTTGCGCTGTACGTGAAGATGCACCACTCGCTGATCGACGGCATCGGCGGCATCAAGCTGTTGGAAAAGGCGATGAGTGCGGACGAAAAAGCCAGTCGCAAACTGCTGCCGTTCTGGGCCGCGGGAACCGCCGGCGGCAAGCCCAAGCGCTCGCGCAAGCCCGCGCCGACGACTGCCGAAGTCATCGGCAGCGTGGTCGAGATGGTCAAGGGTCAGGTCGGCTCGCTGCCGGACATCGCACGTGCCTTCGGCTCGATGATCGGCGCGTTGCGCAACAAGGAAGAGACCCTGCAGGTTCCGTTCGACACGCCGATTTCGATCATCAACGGGCGCATCCATGGTCAGCGCCGCTTTGCCACCCAGCGCTACGAACTCGGGCGCCTGAAAGCCGTCGCCGAGGCCGCCGGTGCAACTCTCAACGATGTGGTGCTGGCGCTTTGCGGCGGCGCGCTGCGGCGCTTCCTGGTGGAGATCGGCGAGCTACCCGAACAAACACTGACCGCCGGCATACCGGTGTCGGTGCGTCCGAAGGACGATGAGGGGACCGGCAATGCGATCACCTTCATCATCTCCACGCTCGGCACCGACATCGACGATCCACGCGAACGCCTCGAAGCCATCACCGCTTCGACCCGGCGCGCCAAGGCGCACGTGCAGAGCCTGCCGCGACGCGCGATGACGCAGTACACGATGCTGCTGATGGCGCCCTACATGCTGTCGTTGGTGAGCGGCGTCGGCGGACGCACGCGACCGATGTTCAACATCACCATCTCCAACGTGCCCGGCCCAGACAAACCGCTGTACTACCGCGGCGCGCGCCTCGAGGCGGCCTATCCGGTGTCACTGGTGACCCACGGCCAGGCGCTCAACATCACCTGCCAGAGCTACAACGGCCACCTCGCCTTCGGCTTCACCGGCTGTCGCGACACGCTGCCGCACATGCAGCGCATCGCCACCTACACCGGCAAGGCGCTGGAAGAGCTGGAAGTATTGCTGCTCGGCGAGTCGAAGAAGCCGGCGCCGGTGCGCAAGCCGCGGGCACGCAAGGCGCCCGCGCCGCTTTCAGTTGCAGCCAAGTCAGCGGCCAAGGCGCCTGCCCGGAAACGCAGCAAATCGGTTTCTTAAACGCGAGATGCAACCGCCTTTTGTGGAGCGGGTTCACCCCGCGATCTTTTGGCATCGACCACCGAAAAGATCGCGGGATAAACCCGCTCCCACACAAGCAGATCAGACGCTCGGTCCGACCACCGGGGGCTCGCCCTCTGCCCGTTCACCCTCGTCCTCGGGCAACGCATCCAGCCGCTCAAGCCCAACCAGTCGTTCATCGTCCGGCAAGCGGATCAGGGTCACACCCTGTGTATTTCGACCGACCTGCGAGATTTCTCCCGCCCGTGTGCGCACCAGGGTGCCCTGGTTGGAGATCAGCATGACGTCATGGGCGTCGGTGAGCTGGATCGCGCCGACCAGTTCGCCGTTGCGTTCGCTGGTCTGGATCGCGATCACGCCCTGGGTGCCGCGGCCCTTTTGCGGGAACTCGGACACGGCGGTGCGTTTGCCGAAGCCACGCGCGGTGGCAGTCAGGATGTCGCCCTCGCCATCGACCATCAGCATCGCCACCACGCGCACGTCATCGCCGGCATCATCGCCGAAGCGCATGCCGCGCACACCGCGCGCGGTGCGACCCATCGGCCGCACTTCGTCTTCGGAGAAACGCACTGCCTTGCCGTGGCTGCCGAACAGCATGATGTTGCGGCTGCCATCGGTCAGCGCGACGTTGACCAGGCCATCGCCGTCGTCGAGTTCGACGGCGCGGATGCCGTTGGTGCGCACATTCACGAAATCGCTGAGCGGGGTCTTCTTGACCACGCCCTGGCGCGTCGCGAAAAACACGTAGCGGTCGTCGACGAAGGCCGCCACCGGCAGCACCGCCTGGATCTTTTCGCCGCCTTCCAGCGGCAGCATGTTGACGATCGGCCGGCCGCGCGAGCCGGCGCTGGCCTCGGGCACCTGGTACACCGGCAGCTTGAACACGCGGCCATGGCCGGTGAAGGCCAGCAGCATGTCGTGGGTGTTGGCGATCCACAGACGCTCGATGAAATCCTCGTCCTTCAACGCGGTCGCCGACTTGCCACGGCCGCCGCGACGCTGCGAACGGTAGACGGTCAGCGGCTGGCGCTTGATGTAGCCGGCGTGCGACAGCGTCACCACCACGTCTTCCGGCGGAATCAGGTCGAGGATGTCGAGATCGGACTGCGAATGTTCGATGCGCGTGCGGCGCGCGTCGCCATACTCGTCGCGGATCGCGACCAGTTCGCCCTGGATCACTTCCATCAGCCGGCCCGGCTCTTCGAGAATGCGGAACAGTTCGGCGATCGCCTGCAGGATGGTGCGGTACTCGTCGGTCAGCTTCTCCTGCTCCAAACCGGTCAGGCGCTGCAGGCGCATTTCCAGGATTTCCTTCGCCTGGATCTCGCTGAGCTGATATCCGTCGTCGAACAAACCTTCTTCCGGTGACAGATCCTCCGGACGCGAGCGATCAGCGCCCGCCGAGGCCAGCAGCGCGCGCACCAGGCCTGGATCCCAGCGCTTGGTGAGCATGCGCTCCTTGGCTTCGTGGGCGTCCTTGCTGGTCTTGATCAGCTCGATCATCTCGTCGATGTTGGCCAGCGCGACGGTCAGGCCT
>ERZ761602.273-NODE-273-length-122130-cov-10.851116_pt1 | contig 122130 bp, 90 predicted proteins | sample MGYA00512165_ERZ761602 | MGnify/ENA primary metagenome ERZ761602 (study PRJEB28899, sample SAMN02445085) | bioreactor sludge metagenome | biome: EBPR sludge; isolation source: Thorneside wastewater treatment plant | place: Australia: Brisbane, Thorneside...
CCCCAGCACTCCGTGGTACGTCACCAGATGCCGCCGCGGCCGCGGCACCAGCGCACACAGCCGCTCCATCAGCACCGCCTTCGTCATCACCACCGCCGTCGTGCCGTCACGCCACCGCTTCTTCAGCGAATACGCCACCCGACCATCCGGCAGCTCCCGCAGCCGGCTCTCGGCGATCGCCGGCCGCCCCGCATACCGGCATCGCGCACGGCGGTAACGGGGCACGCAATCGCCAGCGGTCACAGATTCTCACCCCGCCGCCCAACCCACCGCATCACCACCCCCACCAACGCCCCGCCTTCCACTACCATCCCCGCCCCCGATGCCGTCCCCTGCGCCGAGCCCCTGCAGCACGCCACCGGCGAGCGCCTTCCTCCCCACCACCATGGCGGAGTGCAAGGCCCGCGGCTGGAACGAGGTCGACGTCGTGTTCGTGTCGGGCGACGCCTACATCGACCATCCGTCGTTCGCCGCAGCACTGCTCGGCCGCGTGCTCGAGGCCGAAGGCTTCCGCGTCGCCATCCTCGCCCAGCCCGCGTGGACCACCGCCGACGCGTTCCGCCAGTTCGGCCGGCCCCGCCTCTGCTTCGCGGTCAGCGCCGGGAACATGGACTCGATGATCAACCACTACACGGCGAACAAGAAGCGTCGCAACGACGACGCCTACTCGCCCGGTGGCAAGATCGAACTGCGCCCCGACCGCGCCACCAACGTCTACGCGCAGCGCTGCCGCGAGGCGTTCCCCGGCGTGCCCGTGGTCGCCGGCGGCGTCGAGGCGTCGCTGCGGCGCGTCGCCCACTTCGACTACTGGTCGGAGACCGTGAAGCCGTCGATCCTCGCGACCAGCAAGGCCGATCTCGTCGGCTTCGGCATGGGCGAGACCGTGCTGGTCGAAGTGTGCAAGCGCCTCGCCGCCGGCCGCCCGATCACCGACTGCCGTGACCTGCGCGGCGTCGCCTACCTGCTCGGCGGCAAGGAGACGCTGCCCGTACACGAATGGCACGACGCAGCGTGCGACAACAAGACCGTCGAACTACCGAGCTACGAGGCCGTGAGCACGGACAAGGTCGCGTTCGCGACCGCGACGCGCCACGTCCACCACGAGACCAACCCGCAGAACGGCCGGCGCCTCGTGCAGAAGCACGGCGACCGCCTGCTGGTCGTCAACCCGCCGGCCCTGGCGCTCGACGAGCGCGGCATGGACCGCATCTACGACCTGCCCTACACGCGGCGCCCACACCCGAGTTATCGCGAGCCGATCCCGGCGCACACGATGATCAAGGACTCGGTGACGACGATGCGCGGGTGCTTCGGCGGCTGCACGTTCTGTTCGATCACCATGCACCAGGGCCGTGCGATCCAGAGCCGCAGCCAAGGTTCGGTGGTGCGCGAGGTCGAACGCATGGCCGCGGACCCGACGTTCGCCGGCCACATCAGCGACGTCGGCGGGCCGACCGCGAACATGTTCCAGATGCGGTGCTCGCGCCCCGAGATCGAGGCGAAGTGCCGGCGGCTCTCGTGCGTGCATCCGACGGTGTGCAAGCTGCTCGGCGTCGACCACGGGCCGACGAAGGACCTGCTGGCGAAGGTGCGCGCCGTGCCCGGCGTGAAGACCGTGCGCGTGGCGTCCGGCATCCGCATGGACCTCGCGCGCTTCGACGACGAGTACCTCGAGGTGATGGCGAAGCACCACGTCGGCGGGCAGTTGAAGGTCGCGCCCGAACACACCAGCGAGAAGGTCCTCGGCCTGATGAAGAAGCCGTCGACGACGACGTTCGACGAGTTCGCGGCGAAGTTCGCGGCGGCGAGCGAACGCGCGGGCAAGGAGCAGTACCTGATCCCGTACTTCATCGCCTCGCACCCGGGCTCCGGCGTGCCGGAGATGATCGAGCTGGCGGTGTTCCTGAAGCAGCGCGGCTACCGGCCGCGGCAGGTGCAGGACTTCATTCCGGCACCGATGGACATCGCGACCTGCATGTACTGGACCGGCCTCGACCCGATGACGATGCAGCCGGTCGAGACGGTGAAGAAGCTGAAGGACCGCGAAGTGCAGCGCGCGCTGATGCAGTACTTCAAGCCGGAGAACTGGTTCGTGGTGCGGCAGGCGCTGCTCGACGCGGGGCGCAAGGACCTGATCGGCGACGGGCCGCAGTGCCTGATCCCCGGCAACCCGCCGAAGCAGGCGTTGCAAGCGCGGCGCGACGCGGCGAACGGGCGGCCCTCGCGACGCGGCGATCCGACCTACGTGCATGCGAAGGACGCCGGCGTGAAGCCGCGCGGCGGGGCGCCGTGCGACGCGAGCCCCTACGACGACGACGAGGACGCGTAGGCGCGCCCGCTCGGCTCGAATGGCCGCGGTTCGCTGCGCCGACCGCAGAGCCACGGTCCTTTCGCTCCGACGACGACAGCCGCCTCGACGGCAACGTGGCCGTCACGTAGCGTCCGCCGCGTCGGCGAAAGGAACCATGCCGCCCGATCCGCGCGAGTATCCGACCCGCTGGAGCATGCTCGAGAACCTGCGCGGCGCCGACGCAGCCGCCGCGTGGTCCTGGTTCGTCGACCGTTACCGCGCGTACATCAGCGCCGTGCTCGTACGCGTGGGCTTGCGGCGCGACGAAGTCGAGGACGCCCTCGCGGAGTTCTGGGGCTACCTGTTCCGCACCCGGGCCATCGACCGCGCCGACCGCGACGGCCGGTTCCGTTCGTTCCTCGCCGGCGTGACGCGAAACTACGGCCTCGCCTGGTTGCGCGACCAACAGCCGCCCGCCGCCCCGCTGAAGGGCGACATCGCAGCGCCGGAGGAACGAGACCAGGACCTTGCCCTGTGGGGCGAGCAGATCCTGCAGCTGGCGCTGGCCCGGCTCGAGGCAGACCACGTCGACGAAGCCAAAGCGGTGCGCTGGTTCTACGGCCTCGGCGCTCGGATCGGCGAAGCGGGAGAACGACTGCGCGGCACCGAGATCGCGGAGCGACTGGGTTGCCTGCCGAATGCCGTGCACCAGCTGCTGTTCCGCGCACGGGCCAGGCTGCGGAACCACGTCGAGGCAGAAGTCGCCACCACGGTGGGCAACTCCAACGACCTCCGCGACGAGCTCGGGTTGCTGCTCACCGCACTCGGCTCGCACCGCCCTGGACTACTGCCGGCAGACGCCGACCAGGAGCCGACCTGATGCCACCACGCCGGGGCGCCCGCCGGCCGTAAGGAACGACGCACCACCAACACCCTGGTCCAATCGCCTCCTCGTCACCGCCGATCGCCACCGTGAACCCGAACGACGCCCCGCCGGATCCGCCGAAGCTGCCCGCCGCGCTGCAGGACGCGCTGCTGGCGATCTTGTTCGGCGACCCGAAGCGCATCGATGCCGATCTCGCAGCACTGCTCGAGCGAGCCGGCCCCCACCGGGAGGCCATCGCGGCCCACCTGGCAGCGCATCGGCGCATGCAACCGGCTGCGGCTACCGCCAACGTGACGATCCGCGGCTACCGCATCGACCGCTGCATCGGCGAGGGCGGCATGGGAGTCGTCTACGAAGCCGAACAGCTGGTGCCACTGCACCGCCACGTCGCCATCAAGGTGATCCGCGCCGAGATCGACAGCCGAGCGGTCGCGGCTCGCTTCGAACGCGAACGTCAGGCGCTGGCGGTCATGGACCACGACGCGATCGCCAAGGTGTTCGACTGCGGCACGACCGCGCAGGGGCAACCGTTCTTCGCCATGGAACTGGTCCCCGGCCAGCCGCTCGATCGCTACTGCGACGCCCGGCAGCTTCCCGTGGCGGACCGGTTGCGCCTGTTCCTGCAGGTGTGCCGGGGCGTGCAGCACGCCCACCAGAAGGGAGTCATCCACCGTGATCTCAAGCCCGGCAACGTCTTGGTCGTCGACCAGGACGGCGAAGGGCGCGCCAAGATCATCGACTTCGGCATCGCGCGCGCCGTGGCGAGGGAGGACACCGGCGGCGATCGAACAGAGATCGGCGTGCTGCTCGGCACACCCGAGTACATGTCTCCGGAGCAGGCCCGCGGCGATGGCGCAGCCATCGACACTCGCACCGACGTCTGGTCACTCGGGGCGATGCTCTACGAACTGATCTGCGGCACGCTGCCGTTCGCCGATCCGAGCATGGCGCGCAATGACCTTCGCTCGCGCCGGCTGCGGGCCGACGACCTCGACCTGCAACGCCCGAGCACGGCAATCGGCCGCCTCGGCTCCCTGGCCGGGACCATCGCTGCGCGCCGCCGGCGCTCGGTGACCGCGCTGCAGCGCGAACTGCGCGGTGACCTCGACTGGATCGTGCTGCGCGCGATGGCCAAGGACCCGGAACTGCGCTACTCGTCGGCGAGCGCGCTGGCCGACGACCTGCAGCGGTATCTCGACGGGCTGCCGACCCTCGCCGGGCCACCGACCCGCTGGTACCGCCTGCGCAAATTCGTGCGCCGGCATCGCCTGCAGCTGTCTGCCCTCGCCGCCATCGTGATCGCGGTATTGACCGGCTGGTACCAGACGGCATCGGCCCTGACCGATCTGCGACTCAGCCAACGACGCTTCGACCTGCTGGCGAACGTCGAGTTGCTGCACGATGCGCGCCGGCGGGCCGAGCAGATCTACCCGGCCGACAGCGCGCATCTGGCAGCGCTGCGGTCGTGGCGTTCGGAACACGCACAGCCGCTGCTCGCCGCGCGCACGATCGTGGAGACCGCATTGGCCGAGTTGCCGGACGACGCCGACCTGGCCCCGGGAACGCGGGCCTTCCTGGTCGAAGCGCTGCAGCGGCACCTCACCGAACTGGCGACGTTCGAAGCGACCACGGTCGCCGAAGTGACCCGCGCCGAACATTGGGCCGCACGGATCGCCGCCGCGACCGCGGCCCATCCGAACGCGCCGGCGACCTGGGAGGCCGCCAGGGCCGCGATCCGCGCCGCCGACGGAGTCACGGCGAGCCGGCTCTACGCCGCGAGCCCGTTCGACCTGACCCCGCAAGAGGGCCTGGTGCCGCTGGGCATGAACCCGGCGACCGGTCTCTGGGAGTTCTACGACTTGCGTTCGGCGTGGGACGCAACGAGTGGACGCGACCCGATCGATCTGCCGCTGCCGCGACGACGCGACGACGGGACGTTCGCCGTCGACGAGACGACTGGCATCGTGTTCGTGTTGTTGCCCGGCGGCACGACGTGGTTCGGAGCCCAGGGCAAGGACCAGGCGGCGCCCCACTTCGTCGCCGATTGCCCGCCAGAGGTCGACGTCTACCGCGTCGAGTTGGCGCCGTTCTTCCTGGCCCGCCACGAACTGACGCAGGGTCAATGGCAGCGCCTCGCCGGGCGTCCATGGTCGTGCTTCTACGCGCTCGGCGCGCAGCCCGAACCGCGCGCCACGGGAGTGACGCTGGCGCATCCCGTCGAATACGTGCCGTGGACCGCGTGCGATGCGCTGCTGCGTCGGCATGGGCTGGTCCTGCCGACCGAAGCCCAGTGGGAGCACGGGTGCCGCGCCGGTTCGTCGTGGTCCTGGGCGTGGGGCGATGCGGTCTCCGCCCTGGCCGGCCGAGTCAATCTGCTCGACGGCCATGCCAAGGAAGTGGTGGCGGCCGGCGGCTACAACTGGCCGGCCGAGCCGTTCGACGACGACGACGGCTTCGTGATCCACGCCTCAGTCGGGTCGTTTCCGGCCAATGCATTCGGCCTCCACGAAATGCACGGCAACGTGCGGGAGTGGTGCCGGGACGGCAGCGTTGCGCCGGACCGCAGCTTCGCTCCCGGCGACGGCGAGCAGACCCCCGGGTTGGAGTCCCAGCGTGGCATCCGGGGCGGGTCGTTCACCGGCACAGCCCGGGAAGCGATGTCGTGGTGGCCGGCAAAGGAACAGATCGACGCGCCGTCGCACGAACGCGGCTGCCGCGCTGCCCGGGCGATCACCGGCCGGTGAGAATCCGAGCAAGCACGTAAGGTGGGCGACATCGGGGACACCCAGGTCCAGCGCCACTTCCCCCTACCTCCCTACTCGTCACGACCATGCGAAATCCTGCGTTGGCCACCTCTGTCCTCTGCGCCTTGATGGCGTCGGCCCTCCTCCCTGGCAATGCCGTTGCTCAGTGCACGTTGTGGCTTCCTGGTGAGGCGTATCCCGGAATCAACGGTTGGGGTTCCGCGACACTGGTCCTGCCGAACGGCGATGTGGTCGTCGGTGGCACGTTCGCCGGCGCTGCCCACGCGACGCGAGACATCGCTCGATGGGACGGCACGGCTTGGCATGGCCTCGGCACGGGGTTCGACGGCTATGGGTGCTACGCGTTGGCGCTGGCCCCGAACGGCGATCTGATTGCCGGCGGCAACTTCCTGAACGCCGGAAACGCCGTCTGCAACAAGCTTGCTCGCTGGAACGGATTCTGGTGGGCCTCAGTGGGCGGCGGCGTGGACCCGAACGGCCACGTCAACACCGTGCTGTCCCTGCCGAACGGCGACCTGATGGTCGGCGGCTACCTGACCATGGCCGGCACCTTGCCGGTGAGCAATCTCGCTCTCTGGAATGGCACGTCGTGGTCCTCGATGGGCCTCGGCGCCGACGACTGGGTCTACAAGCTGGCGTTGATGCCCAACGGGGACGTGATCGCCGCCGGCCGATTCACTTCGATGAACGGCCAGCTGGCCAACCGGGTTGCCCGCTGGAACGGCAGTTCGTGGGCGCCCCTCGGCACCGGGCTCGACAACGATGTCGTTGATGCGATCGTGTTGCCCAATGGCGACCTCGTCGTGTGCGGCGCATTCACAACGGCAGGCGGTCAGCCAGCACCCGGTCTCGCCCGCTGGGACGGCGTCAACTGGTCGGCGTTCGGCGGCGCTGCGAACGGTTACATCTCCTGCCTCGGTCTGCACCAAGGCCAGCTGGTTGTGGGTGGGCAGTTTCCATCGATCGGCGGCGTGCCGGCTGTGAACATCGCCCGATGGACCGGCACCACCTGGACCCCGTTCGGGTCGGGCATCGGCGCAGGCGGCTTCGGCGACGGCGTCCTCGAGATTGCATCGCTCCCGTCGGGTTCCCTGATGGCGGTCGGCAACTTCGGCAGTGCCGGCGGGAGCCCTGCCCGAAGCGTTGCCCTATGGAACGGCACGTCCTGGCAGCCGACCGGCACTGGCTGCGATGGCGAGATCAAGAAACTCGTTCGCACCAATACTGGTTACGTGGCTATCGGGGACTTCCAGTCGATCGGCGGGATCGCGGCGCCTGGCGGCGCTCGCCACGACGGCTCCGGCTGGACCAGCTTCCCGGCGCAGGGGTTCAACGACCTGGGGGTGTTGCCAAACGGCGACCTTGTCGCGACGGGATTCTCCTCATTCTATCGCTACTCCTGGAGCGGTAGCTGGGTCCAGATTCCGACTACCCTCACCGTGTCCCCATGGTTCGGTGCCACCATCTCCAAGTTGGTGGTCATGCCCAATGGCGACGTAGTCGTCGGCGGTTCCTTCACGTCGGTGAACGGCGTCGCCTGCAATCACGTCGCACGCTGGAACGGCTCGGCGTGGGCCCCACTGGGTAGCGGACTCAACTATGTCCCTATGGGGTCACCGTTCACTCCGCCCCGAGTTGACGCCATGGCCGTAATGTCGAACGGGGACCTCATCGTGGCCGGCCGGTTCAATCAGGCCGGCGGCAACCCCGCGAACGGCATCGCTCGATGGAACGGAACAACCTGGGCACCGCTCGGACCCGGCATCACCGACGTGATGTGCATGACGGGGCTCGCCAACGGCGACTTGGTTGTCGGTGGTTGGTTCACGTCGCCGGGCAGTCTCATCGCGCGCTGGAATGGCACTGCCTGGAGTCCCCTCGGCTCGGGGATCCAGGCAGACCCGGGCTCGCACGTGAAGGCGGTGGTCGAACTCGGCAATGGCCACCTGATCGTCGGCGGGGAATTCTCCGCAGCCGGCGGCCTGCCGGCGAACAAGACCGCCCGGTGGGATGGCTCGTCGTGGCACCCCATGGGCAACGGCGTTCAAGGCGTAGGTTATCCAGGCGTGGTGAACACGCTCCTCGCCCTTCAGCCTGACAGGGTGGTCGTGGGCGGCTTGTTCGTCACCGCCGACCAACAACCAAGCAGCAATCTCGCGCAATGGGGTTGCCCCGCCACGGGTGGCGGTACGTTGGCGTTGGCGACGAGCTTCGGCAGCGGTTGCGGGCAAGTCACCGAGATCGCCTATGAGCACTTCCCCAACCAGGCCCTTTGGGACCTCGATCAGTCGACCCTGCACTTCGACTTCTCCGGCGCCACCTACGCTGTCTCCCACCAACCGGGCGCGCCGGCATTCCACACACCGACATCGGCGCCGCTCGCCCTCACCGACGACCAGGTCAGCGGGGCGATCGTCCTGCCGTTCGCCGTCCCGGCCCCGTTCGGCTCGTTCCAGCAGATCTACGTCTCGTCGAACGGACGGGTGTTCTCGGCGGCGCCACCTCCAAACGGCTACGTCGCCTACTACGGTGCCGTGTCGCACCTTCTCTACGATGCCCAATTCTGTCCGCTGTTCGGGGACTGGGATCCGAGCACCGGTTCCGGCAGCGGCTCGATCCACTGCGACATCGACGCATCGGCGCAGGTCGTCTACGTCACCTGGCAGTCGATTCAGGCCTACGGTCAGCCCTCGCAGACCGCAACGTTCCAGTTGGCGATCGCCGCAACCGGCGACATCGAGTACCGCTATGTCTCTTGCCCGTCCCTCTGGTACGAACACCTGGTCGGTACAAACCTGGGCGTGATCGCCCCGGATCCAGGAAGCAGCGATCTCAGCGCCCAGTCGCTGGTACTCGGCGCCGCGCGGCCGCCGCTGCAACACCAGGCGTTGTCGCGCCCGATCGCCGGGACTTCCGTGGTGCTGCAAACCGGCATCACGCCGCCCGCCTGCTCGCTCGGAGCCACGGTGCTCGCGTTCACCGGGCCGCCGGGTGGCCTGCCGCTCGACTTCCTCGGCATGCCGAACTGCCGCCAGTACGTCGACATGGTCGCCGTTCTCTACTGGGTGCCGAGTGCGAACACCGGCCAGATCACGCTGCCCATTCCGCCGGGGCCGACCTTCCTGGGTGTGCAGGTGCTCTCGCAGAGCCTCGCCTTGGACCCAGGCTACAACGCCCTCGGAGTCATCGTGTCGAACGGACTCGACCTGCGCATCGGCAACACCTAGGCGGATCGCATCCAGCGGTCGGCGAGACCGCCACGCCAGGCTTCGGTGCGCAGGCGCCGAAGCCACACGACGTCAGTTGATGATCGCGGTCGCGGCGCCGCTGTGGCTCAAGCCATCGACCGCCAGCGGATCGATCACGCCCCACTGGAACGACAGCGGGAAGCCGACCGCGCTCGGCACGTTCGGCACGAACACCGTGTAGCCGAGGCCGCCCGAGGTCGGATTCTGCTGCGACTTCGTGGTCACGTTCACCAGCACGTCCATCGTCACCCAGAGGTCGGCGATGCCGAGCGGCAGGCCTCCCGGGATCGGCGTGCCGACCACGAGCGCCGCGGGCACGTTGCGCGCCGCACTACCGAGCCAGACGTCGATCGGGCTGCCGCGCGCGGGCCAGCCGTGCAGGCCGATGGTCGGCACCCCGTACTGGCCGGCCTTGCCGGTGCCGTAGGTGAGCGTCGTGCCCGCGGCGTACGGCGCGAACAGGCGGAACTTCGCCGGCAGCGACGCTTGTGCGTGCCAGCTGTTGCCGTCGCTCACGCGCACCTCGACCGGCACGTTCGCCGGTTCGGTGTCGGCGCTGACCGAGTGCTGGTGGAACATGCCCTGCACGCGCCAGACCAGGAAGTAGTCGGCGCCGACGGTGAGGACCGCGGGCTGCGCGAATGCAGCACCCTGGAAGCAGCGCGTGTGCGTCGTCGACCATTGTCCCGGACTGCCGACCAGCTGGTCGGGCAGGCCGGTCGTCGTGTTGCGCGTGCGGATCTCGAGCGTGTGCAGCGCCGGCGGCTGGTTGCCGGTGAAGACCTGGGCGGCGGCGAGCACGGGCACGGTCGCCGTGAAGCGGAAGCCGACCACGCTCACCGGCCAACCGACGGCGTAGCTGCCGTACGAGGGATTGTCGTTCCGGGCGAACGCGAGCTGCTGGGCGGGCAGCGCAGCGGCGAACACGACGAGCAGGGCGCGGACAGCGAGCATGGTCGCCGCAGTGTCGCCGGCCACGGCACGACGACAAGAGCCAACGCTGTGCCCGCCAACCGGGCGCGATCCGCTTCATGCTCGCAGCAGCAGCACGATCGCGCCGACCAGGAGCCACACGCCGCACAGTCCACACCCGACCACGGCGGGCACGTTCCCTCGTCCCGAGCGCGACAGCCCCAGCGCCCCGAGCCCGAGGCCCGCGAGGCCGATCGCGACGAACAGCGCACTGACGCAGCCTACGGCGCCGAACACCGACGGCCCGGCCTGGCCGTCGCTCTCGATGCCGCGGCCCAGTGCTTCGCGACTCATGCCTTCGGCGAGCAGCCAGACGAACGCGGCACCCACCGTCGTCGCGATGCCGAGCACCATCGACGCGTTGCCGAGCCCGGTGGCGACCGGGCGTCCGGTCACGGCCGAACCGTGAACGACAACCCCGCACTCGAGCTCAGCGACTCGCTGCCGCACGGGTCCATCCACACCGCCTGGGCGTAGACCGCGATGCCGACGAGGCCCGGGGACGGCGGCAGCCCGAACGGGTGCACGGCCGTGCCGAAGGCGTCGCTGCCGATGTTGATCACCGCCACCGTCGCCGGATCGACCAGCACCGTGATCCCGAACACCGGCAGCGACCCGGAGCCGAGCGCCAGCCCGATCAGTCCGGCTGCCGACGGCGGCGTGTTGCCCATCACGTAGCCGAACCGCCGGTTGCCGACGCGCGCCTCGGAGTTGGCGCCGAGCGACGACGCCCCCGCGCAGCCCGGCGTCGGCGCACCGTAGACGAGGGCCTCCTCGTCGCCGTTCCAGAAGCCATCGCCGTCGCGATCGCGCGCCCAGCGCGTTCCGGCACCAGGGTTCACTGCGGTGAACGCGAGCGCAGCATTGCCTGCCTGCGCCTTGCTCAGGAGCTGCGCCTGCGTGAACGGACCAAAGCCAGTGCGGTCGGTGACGAACTGGCCACTGCCGGAGACGTAGAGCAGTCCCGTGGGCACGCCATCGACGACGCCGTGCGCCGTCAGATCGATGTCCCCTGCTCCGGCGCGCGTCGTCGCCAGCGTGAGGTCCGCGGCCAGTTGCGGCGACGTCGCGTTCGCCTGGCGCAGCACGAACTGGTAGCCGACCAACGGCGCCGTACCGGTGTCCGCCGCTTGCAGGAAGGTGACGAGGTCGTCCTTGGTGCCCGACGGCCACGGGTTGAACACCGGCAACGCGAGGAACGTCGCGATGGTGTCGATCGCGCCGTCGTGGGTGAAACCGAAGCCGCTCTTCTGCGGCGCCGCCGTGCGCTGGAAGCCGACCTTGCGGTACATGTTGCGCAGCTGCGGCACCTTCATCTGCTGCGGTTCCTGCAGCACGTTGCCGTTGACGACCAGGCCGTTGGTGCCGGTCGGCAGGGTGTGGCAGGTGTTGCAGCTGGCGCCACCCGGGATCGGGAACGTCGTGATGTTCTGCAGGAACGCCGCGCGGCCCGCCGACTCGTTGTTGTTCGCAGGCAGCGTGCGCAGCGAACGATCGAGCAGTTGGTTGGGGTTCGGCGGATGCGCCAGGGTCAGCACGTACGCCGCGTAGTCGTTCATGTCCGCGGGCGCCAGCGTGGTGCCACCGAGCAGCGACGCGAAGGCGCCGTTGAACGCCTGGAAGTTGCTGCGGTCGCCGCGCCAGTGCAGCAGGCCGGTGCCGGCGAGGCCGCGCAGCGTCTGCGTGGTCATCGGCCCCTTCATCGGGTGGAACGCCGTGATGCCGACGCTGAACGGGAACGGCTGCACCGGCCCCGGTTGCATGCTGCCGCTCGGATCGCCGAGGTCCCAGGCGATGCCGTCGATGTCGCCGTCGATGTGGCACGACGCGCACGACATCGTGCCGTTGCCGGCCAGCTTCGCGTCGTAGAGGAACTTGCGTCCTTCACGGTGCGCCAGCGGCAGCGGGTCGACCGTGTGGATCGGCGCTTCGCTCAGCACGGTCTGCGTCGCCGTGTCGACCACCGCGAGCGTGTCGCTCAACCGGTTGTAGACGTAGAGCCGACCGAGACTCGGGTGCAGCGCCAGCGCACGAGGGCCGCGCTTCTGGCGCGTGTTCACCGTGGATCCCGGCGTGCTGCCGATCTCGATGCGCGCCTGCACGACGCCGGCGAAGTCGACGACGCCAATGCGGTCGGTGCCGTGCGCGGCGACGTAGACGCGGCCCGCAGCCGCATCGATCGCGACGCCGAAGGGCTCGGCCAGCGCCACGGCGAGACCCGCGGGGTTGGGCAACGTCGTGTAGTCCATGCCGGCGTTGAGGTCGAACGCAGTCACCGTCGGCGTCACACCGGTGGTGATGCGCGTCAACCGGCTGTCGATCGCGTGCCCGCGCAGGTTCGGTTCGAAGCGCACGAGATTGCGCGCCTCGATGTTGGCGACCCACAGGTCGCCCGTCGTCGGATGCACGGCGATGCCCGTGTTCGTCGTGCCGACCGCCTGGAAGTAGCGCGTCACGGCGAGCGTCGCGACGTTGATCTGCGCCACGTCGTGGTCGGGCAGCGTGTACGGGATCTGCCCCGCCCAGACCGGGTTGTCGGCGCGCACGATGATCCCCTGGGCCGGCGCGGCCGGCAGGCTGCCGTTCGTCGGCGGCGGCGGCGCCTGCACGCCTGCCGGCAACACCGTGGTGCCGTTCCCCGAGCGCTGCACGACGGCGTAGACGCGCGTGCCATCGGGGCTCACGGCCAGCGCCCGCGGGTCCTTGCCGAAGATCGACACGGTGCCGAGCGGAGCTCGCGTCACCGCGTCGAAGACACTCACGCGATCGCTCGCCCCGGCGGTGACGAACGCCTTGCCGCCCGCGAACACGATGTCGCTCGGCTCATCGACGACGCGCAGCGTGTCGACGACGCGCCGGGCGGCGACGTCGACGATCGCGACGCTGTCGGAGAGCTGGCAGGCGACCCACACCTCGTCGCGCGTGCGCGCCTGCACCGACACCGGCTCGAGCCCGCACGGGATCTCGGCCAGCAGGAACGGCGCCGACGGGTTGCGCAGATCGAACACTGCCAGACGACCGCCGAGCGTGTCGGCGACGAACAACCGCGTGCCGTCCGGGGACAAGCGCATCGGCGCCACCGGCCCGGCTTCGGTGTTGGTGGTCTGGGCGGGCAGGAACTGCGCCGCCGCAAAGGCGGCGCCGACGAGCAGGAGGCGATGCAGCATGGGCGGTCCGGAACGAGGTCGCCGGAGGATCGGCCAGCGCAGGCGACCCGTCAACGGCCCCGACTGCGCCAGGCCGGAAGGGGTCGCGGGCGCGCCCCCCCTGCCAGTTCACCGACGCCAGTGCCGCACGAGCACCAGCAGAAGCAGTCCGGCCGTCGCGACGAACGTACTCACGCGCCACAGCGACGCGGCCGAGCCGTCGCCGACTGCGAACGGTGCCGCCAGGGCCAGCGCGCCCAACGCGACCGCGACCGCGCGTCCGACCGAACGCGGCAGCAACGGCAGCCAGATCCCGACGCGATTGCGGTACGCCACGAACGACTCCCCGAAGCGGGCTTCGAGATCGCGTTCCTCCGGCGGTCGCGCCACGAAGTGCCATAGCAGCGCGCCCGCGAGCGCGTAGTGCACGACCAGTACGTCGTCGCGCCACAGTCCCACCGCGATCCCCTGCGTGATCCCGGCGATCGCCATCGGATTGCGCACCCACCGGTACGGCCCCGAGACGACGAACTCGCGCGCCGCGCACAGCGGCAGCGGCGTGCCCTTGCCGCGAACGGCCATCCAGATGCCGCACGTGAGCCCGAGCGCGCTCGCCGCGACGAACAGCGCGATCGCCAGCGGGTGGCCCGGGCCAAGGCCGAGTGGCGGCACGTCGAGCGCGCGGCCACACGCGGCGACGACGGCCGGCAGCAGCCACAGGAACAGGCTCCAGAACACGGCGGTCTGCAGCAGCGTGTTCGCGACGTGACGCGCCGTGCTCGCCTCGCGCGCGACGCGAAACATCCTCATCGCCGCGGCTCGCACCGTGCGACGGCCCAACCCATCGCGACGCACGCCGGCGTCATCACCGCCGTCGACCAGAAGCCGGACCCTGAAGCGATGTTGGTCCCGATGCACCACAACGTCGCGTACCCGACGGCGCCGAGCAGCAACCACAGCAGCGGGCGCGCCCGTTCGTCCTGCGCACGCACTGCCTTGGCGGCGAGCAGGGAACCGACGACGAGAACCAACACGTCGGGGACCACAAACGCGAACAACGTGCTGTCCGGCAACCCGGCGACGACGAACGGCGCCCGCGCCGCCGGCACGAGCCACATCACGAGCCACCACACGGCGATCGTCACCGCCTGCAGGACGAGGTAGTGCGGCACGAGTGACGCAGGCGGCCAGCGCATGGCGGCATGCTGCCCGGCCGCCGCGCGGCGGCAAGCGAACGTTGCTCAACCATCGCGCATCGTCCGCCGCACGAGCAGCGCACGAACGCGGGTCTGGGCGCGATCGTCGAAGCGGTAGCGTCCCAGGATCCACGCCGTGAGCAGGAAGAAGCCGCCCACGCCCGGGCCGAACAAGACGACCAGCGCCGTGTCGACCGACGCGGGTTGCGCGGAGCCACCCTCGACGAAGCCCGCAGCGTCGATCACGACGCCGACGACGACCACCGACAGGGCGCGCGCCAGCTTGCCGGCGAAGCGCCACACGCCGAAGAACAGGCCCGAGCGCAGTTGCCGCGTGCGCAGCCAGTCGTGGTCGATGACGTCGGTGAGCATCGCATCGATCAGCACGATGCAGCCGACGAAGCTGCCGAGGCCGACGGCGCCGCACGCCATCACCATCGTGTAGGCCCCGGCCGGCGCCGCCACGTAGAGCGCGGTGGTGCCGACACCCAGAACCGCCGCCCCCACCACCAGCGGCCGTTGCTTGCCGAAGCGCTTGCCGAGCCACACCCAACCACCGATCGACGCCGTGAACACCACCATGAACACGGCGAGCACGTTCAGCGTCGCGGTCTCCGGCAGCTCGAGCACGTGCTGGTAGTAGTAGAAGAACGCGGCGGCGTTCACGCCGATGCCGGTGTTCGCCACCACGTAGGCGCCGAGCAGCGGCCGGAACGACGGGCAGGCGAACGGCGCCGCGAACGCGCTCGCCATCGGCTGTCGCGGCAGCGGCGGGGTCAGGAAGCGGACGCGCGCGGTCGCCGCCCAACTCACCAACGCGGTCCCCACCGCCAGCGCGGCAGCGGCGGCGCTGACGGCGGGCATCGACGACGCCGTCGTCGCGCCTTCGGCCAGGAACACACGCGGCAACACCGCCGCCAGCAGCGCGCCGACGTTCGCGAACACGAAGCGCCAGCCGAACAACGTCAGCCGTACCGGCGGATGTTCCGTCATCTCGCCGGCCATCGCCATGTACGGCACGCTCAGCACCGTCATGCCGGTGTTGAGGAAACAGTAGGCGAGCAGCAGCCAGCCGAACTTCGCCGCCTGGCCGTCGAACGACGGCGGCCAGAACACGGCGAGCATGCCGAGCCCGAGCAGCGCGCCGCCGAGCGGCAGCCAGCCGCGGCGACCGCCGAAGCGATGGCGCGTGCGGTCGCTGATCACGCCCATGACCGGGTCGGTCACGGCGTCCCACACGATCGCGATCGCCGCGGCGACGCTGGCGAGCATCGCGTCGAGGCCGACGACGTCGGTGTAGAAGACGAGCACGTAGAGCCGCAGCAGCGTCTCGACGGCATTGAGCCCGATGTCGGCGGTCGCGTAGCCGGCCTGGACGGGCAGCGGCAGTTCGGGGCGGGAACGCATACGGGCGGCGCGGAGCGTAGCGAGGGCGCTGCGAACGCGCGCTTGAGGTTTCGCCGGCGGCTCCTACGTTCGCGCCATGACCGACCAGAACGCCAGCAAGCGCGCCGCCGCGTTCGCCGCCGCGGATCTCGTTCCCGACGGCAGCACGATCGGCTTCGGCACCGGCTCGACGTTCGCGTTCGTGCTCGAACGACTCGCTGCGCGCATGGCGCAGGGACTGCGCGTCCGCGGCGTCGCGACCAGCCAGGCGACGACCACTCTCGCCGGCAAGCTCGGCATCCCGGTCCTGCCGATCGAGGACGTGCAGCGCCTGGATCTGGCCATCGACGGCGCCGACGAGGTGGATCCGCACAAGAACCTGATCAAGGGCGGCGGCGGCGCGCACCTGCGCGAACGCCTCGTCGCGATCCTCGCGCGCGAACTCGTCGTGATCGTCGACGAGTCGAAGATGGTCCCGCAGCTCGGTCGCGCGTTCCTGCTGCCGGTAGAAGTCGTGCCGTTCGGCTGGCAGCACACGGCAGCGCGTGTCGCCGCAACCGGCTGCTCACCGCACCGCCGCGAGAAGAACGGCGCGCCGTTCGTCAGCGACAACGGCAACTTCGTGCTCGACTGCCGCTACCCGGGCATCGCCGATCCCGCGGCGCTGCAGCGCACGCTCGACGCCGTGCCGGGCGTCGTCGACCACGGCCTGTTCGTCGGCATGGCCGGACGCATCGTCGTCGGCAATGCGCAGGGCGGCGTGCGCGTGATTCCCTGAGTCGCGGCCGGCGGCCGGCAGGGTTTTTCGCGGTGAAGTGCCACCGATCGCGTCGGTGCTGCCCCATTGCCGTGCATGGAACCGATCCGCTCGCACGACGAGCTGTTCCGCTTCGTCTTCGGCGAGGGCGACCGCATGGCCGAACTGCTGGCCATCGGCCTGCCACCGGCCGTAGCAGCGGCGATCGACCGCACGAGCCTGCAGCGGCAGGACGTGACGTTCGTCGACGCCGAGCTCGCGGAGCGGCGCAGCGACCTGCTGTTCACGGCGCGCATCGGCAGCGCCGACGCGTTGCTCTACGTGCTCTGCGAGCACAAGTCGCAGTCCGACCGCTTCACGGCGCTGCAGCTCGCCCGCTACGTCGTGCGCGTGCACGATCGCTGGCAGGCGGAGCACCCGCAGGCGACGACGCTGCCGCCGGTCCTGCCGTTCGTCGTCTACCACGGCGAGCGGCCGTGGCGCGCGCCGCGCGACGTGCTCGAACTCGTCGACCTGACCGCCGCGGCACCGGACCTGCGCCGGTCCCTGCGACGGCGGCAACTGCGGCTACCGTTCGTTCTGCTCGATCTGGCGCGACTCGGCCCAGACCGGTTGGAGGCGCTGCAGCTCTCGGCCGCCGCCGGCCTGACGCTGCGGTTCCTGCAACTGCTGCGGCGGGCCGCACCCGATCGCGCCGCCACCGCAATCCACGGCTGGCGGCATCTGCTCGCCGAACTGCTGCACGAGCGACGGGGCCGGTCGGTGCTCGTCGCGCTCGCCTCCTGGTACACTGCCGGCCAATCCTGTTCGCGTGAGACGTTCCACACCGCCATGACCAAGATCCACGAAGACCCGGGTGAAGTCCGCTCGATGCTCGACTGGCTGCTCGAGATGGGCGAGGAACGTGGACTGGAGAAGGGGCGGCAGCAGGGGATGCAGCACGCGCTGCGCGAGGTTCTCGAGCAGCAGCTCGCCGCACGCTTCGGGACGATGCCAGTCGCCATTCGTGCGCGACTCGCCGAAGCCGATGCCGACACCCTGCGTCGCTGGGCCGTGCGCGTGGTGCGCGCGGCGAGCCTCGACGACGTGTTCGCCGCCGACTGAACGTCACGACGTGCGACCGCGGCCGATCGCCCGCGCCGTCACTACAAGCCGCGCAACGGCAGATCGACCAGCAACCCGCTGCCGAACCACTCGTCGAGCGTGAACGCGCCCAGCTGCGGCGCGAGCGGCGCCAGCAGTTCCTCCGCGGCCGCGAGGTCCTTCGCGTCGAGCAGCGCCAGCCCGCGCTGGCCGTCGAGGCAGCCGAGCAGCAGCACGGATCCGTGATCCTTCAACGCCGCCGCGGCCGCGTTCGCGTCCGCGACCGTCAGCAGTACGTAGCCGCGCCCACCTTCGCCGGGGGACGGCGTGCGGCCGCTCGCCTTGACCGCGTCCTCGCGCGCCAGATCCGCAGCGAGCTGTTCGCGCAAGGCCGCGCGCGTCGCCAATGACGCCAGCTCGAGCCGGAACACCCCGGCGACGACCCCCGGATCGGTCTCGGCCCACACGCGGGCCTCGTCGACGTCCGCGGCGGCCAGCACGAAGATGCCGCGCAGCGAGTCCTCGCTGCGCTGCCGCCCGTAGGGACCGGCGACCAGCAGCTTCCCTTCGCGCGCGAGCCGCTCCATGTTCGCGAAGTGGCCGCCGAAGACGGCACGCTGCTCGTCGGGCGTGAGATCGGTCTTGGTGCCGGTCTTCAGCTGGACGAACGTGTAGGCGGCCGGCGGGAACGGAGCGACGCGGCAGCCAGCGACGAACGCGCACAGAACGAGGGCGAGGAGGCGAAGCACGCCGGCAGGCTACCGGGAGGCGGACCTGCCGCATCACGGCTTGCGCACCGGGGCGACGTTTCGTGTAGTCGCGCCATGCCGGAGACCGTCCTGCACGACCTCGCCGCGTTCGACCAGGCGCTGCGGCAGCCGCGCGTGCTGCTGTTCAAGCACAGTCCGGCGTGTCCGGTCAGCGCTGCGGCGCGCGAGCAGTACGACGCGTTCCGTCGCGAGTTGCCCGACGTACCGACGCTGTTCGTCGACGTGATCGCCGACCGCGCCGTCGCCCGCGGACTCGCGGAACGGTGCGGCGTGCGCCACGAGTCGCCGCAGGCGATCCTGTTCGAGAGTGGCCGGCCGACGTGGCACGCCGCGCATGCGGCGATCACGCTCGGCTCCTTGCACGCGGCGTGGGCTCCACGCTGCTGACCTACCGATGCTCGCGCTGCTGATGGCCGTGTCGCTCCCGCAGGACCCTGCACCCGGCATCGACCGGGCCCTGGCCCGCGAACGCGCGGCGCTGGTGCGCGACGTCGAGTACCACCTGCGGTTCCGCATCACGCCCGGCGCGCCGGAAGTCACCGGCACGGCAACCGTCGTGTTCTCGCTGCCGCCGCAACCGCCGGCGACGGCGCTCGTGCTCGACTTCGCGGGCACGGCGCTGGGCGACGTCACCGTGAACGGCAGGGCCGCAGACGTCCGGCGCGTCGACAACCACGTCGTGATCCCGGCCGCGGCGCTGGCTGGCGACCGCAACACGTTCGCGGCAACGTTCCGCTCGCCGGTCGCTGCGACCGGCACCCCGCTCACCGTCTACCGCGACCCCGCCGACGGGCGCGAGTACTGGTACACGCTGGTCGTGCCGGCGGACGCGCACCGTCTGTATCCGTGCTTCGACCAGCCCGACCTGCGCGCGACGTTCCGGTTCGAACTCGACCTGCCGCGCGAGTGGACCGCGGTCGCCAACACCGCACGCATCGCCAATGCCGCGCCGCCTCGCGACGTCGCCGGCGCGTTCTGGGCGTTCGCGCCGACGAAGCCGCTGCCGACCTACCTCGCCGCGTTCGCCTGCGGCCCGTTCGCCGAACGGCAGGCGCCGCAGCCCGAAGCGGCCGGCATCACCTCGCGCGAGCCGATGCGCATCCTGCTGCGCGACTCGCAACTGCGGCACGCCGACCTCGACACGCTCGTGCGCCTGCACCGCGACGGCCTGCGGTGGCTGCAGGAGCGCTTCGGCGTGGCCTACCCGTTCGACAAGCTCGACTTCGTATTGCTGCCGGGCTTCCCGTACGGCGGCATGGAGCATGCCGGCGCGATCTTCTACCGCGAGCAAGCGCTGGTCTTCGACCACGCGCCGACCGCGGCCGAACGGGTCCGCCGCAGCACGCTCATCTACCACGAACTCGCGCACCAGTGGTTCGGCAACCTGGTCACGATGAAGTGGTTCGACGACCTGTGGCTCAAGGAGGGCTTCGCGACGTTCGTCGGCTACCAGGCGCTCGAAGCGCTCGAGCCCGAGCAGCGCGCGTGGCTGCGGTTCGGCCAGCGCGTCAAGCCGCGCGCCTACGAGGTCGACGGCACGCCGGGCACGACGCCGGTGTTCCAGGAGCTGCAGAACCTCGCCGACGCGAAGTCGGCCTACGGCGCGATCGTCTACAACAAGGCTCCGGCGGTGCTGCGTTCGCTGTACGAACGGCTCGGCGCCGACGTGTTCCGCACCGGGCTGCAGCGCTTCCTCGAGCGCCATGCGTTCGGCAGCGCCGAGTGGCGCGATCTCGCCGCGGCCCTGCAGGACGCCGCGCGCACCGACCTCGGCCGCTGGACCGAACGCTGGCTGCTGGCGCCATCGATGCCGCAGGTGCGCGTCGAGTGGCGTGCCGACGCCGCGGGCGTCGTCCGCGAGGCAACGCTGGGCCAGCGCGCAATCGGCGGCGATGGCGCGTGGCCGCTCGACGTCGAGCTGCTCGTGTTCGAAGCCGACGGCACGACGCGCACGGTCGCGGTGCGCAGCGACGCCGAACGCACGCCGCTACCCGACCTCGTCGGCAAACCTGCACCGCTCGCCGTGCTGGCCAACCCGCGCGACGTCGCCTACGGCCAGTTCGTGCCGGACCCGCAGAGCCGGGACTGGCTGCTCGAACGGACCAAGCACCTCGGCGACCCGCAGGTGCGGGCGATGGCGACGACGGCCCTGCACGAGTCCGTGCGCGAGGCCGAACTCGACCCAGAGCGCTTCGCCGACCTGCTGCTGTCGCTGCTCGCTTCGGAACGCGATGCCGATACGCACGGTTGGTTGCTGGACCTGCTCGGCAACTGCCTCGCGCGCTGGCTGCCCGAGGAACGGGCCGCGCCGCTGCGCGCCCGCGCGACCGAGCGGTTGCTCGGCCAGTTGCGCAGCGAGGCCGGCAGCGGTCGCGAGCTCGCGACGTTCCGCTTCCTCGCCCGCGGCAGCACCGATCCACGCGTGCTCGAGCTGTGCCGCGCCGCCGTGCACGGCAAGGATCTGCCCGTCGGACTCGAGGCGGGGCGGCAGGACGCCTTCCTCGCCGCTGCCGCACTGCTGGCCGCCGGCGCAGCCGGCGACGCGTTCGCCGTGCTCGACCGGCGCTTCGCCGGCGACGACGTCGGCAAGGAGGCGTTCCTTGCCCGCGCCGCCACGCCCGAGGCGGCAGCGAAGGCCGACTACTGGCGTCGCTACCTCGAACTCGGCGCGCCGCCCGAACAGTGGACCCAGGACAGCCTGTCGTGGTTCCACTGGCCGCGGCAACACGCGCTGACGCTGCCATACCTGCGGCAGGCGCTCGAACGTGTCGACTGGGTGAAGCAGAACCGCCGCATCTTCTTCATGCCCGCCTGGCTCGACGCGTTCGTGAACGGGCACTCCTCGCCAGAGGCGCTGGCGATCGTCGACGACTTCCTGCGCACGCAGGAACTCGCCGCCGACGTGCGGCAGAAGCTGCTGCAGTCGCGCGACGGCCTGGCGCGCGCCGTCCGTATCCGGGCGGCGTTCGCGGGCACGCCTCGGTAGCCTGCGCCGATGCAGTTCTCGTTCGCGGACCGTACCACTTCCCTCGCTTCGACCGACCACCTGCTGGTGATCGCCAGGAAGGGCGCGTTCGGCCCCCGCACCCGGCTGGCGACGGCCCTGGCGCATTGGTTGCCGCGCGACGTCACGGCGCTCGCGTTGCAACTCGGCGTCGAAGCGACACCCGGCCTGCTCGGTGGTGCTGCGACCTCGCGCACTCCCGCCGGCAAACGCCTCACCGTCGGCGCGCTGCCCGACGACGTCTCGCGCCACGCCGCGCCGTCGCGCGCCGAGGGCATCCGCCGCCTCGTCGCCGGCAGCGGCATCGCCGCGACGAAGAACGCCGCCGTGCTGGTCGTGCTCGACGACGAAGCGCACGCGCTCGCCGCGGCGAACGCGATCGGCCGCGCGCTGCCGACGTGGTCGGGCAAGAGCGGCCGGCGCACGCCGGGCCGGCTGCAGATCGCGCTGGTGCGCAGCAACGGCGACCCGGTGCGACTCGCGGCCGCGGACCGCACGATCGTGCTGCGCGCGCGCGACGCCGCCGAACTGGTCGACCTGCCGCCGAGCGACCTCGACCCTGCCGCCTTCGCCGCGAAGGCGACGGCGATGCTGCGCACGCTGCGCGGCGTGCGCGTGCGCGAGATCCGGGGCCAGGCGCTGCTGCGCGCAAAGCTCGGCGGCGTGCACGCGGTCGGCCGTTGCGCCCGCAGCGAACCGCGGGTGTTGATCGCGCAGGCCGGTCCACCGCGCGGTCTCCACATCGCCCTGGTCGGCAAGGGCATCACCTACGACACCGGCGGCCTGCACCTGAAGGCGCGCGGCGCGATGGAGACGATGAAGGCCGACATGGGCGGTGCGGCGGCGATGCTCGGCGCGTTCGCCGCACTGGCCGCGAACCGCCTGCCGTGCCGTCTGTCGTTGGTGCTGTGCATGGCCGAGAACGCGATCGGTCCCGCCGCCTACAAGCCCGACGACGTGCTCGTGCTCCATTCGGGCAAGACCGTCGAGATCAACAACACCGACGCCGAAGGGCGCCTGCTGCTCGCCGACGGCTGCAGCTACGCGGCGCGCGAGCTCGGGGCCACGATCGTGCTCGACGCGGCGACGTTGACGGGTGCCCAGGGCGTCGCCACCGGCGATCTGCACGCCGCGGTGATCAGCAACGACGACGGCATCGAGCAGGCGCTGCTCACGGCCGGACGCGCCACCGGCGACCTCTGCTGGCCGCTGCCGTTCGCGCCCGAGTTCTACCGTTCCGAGTTCACGAGCCCGGTGGCCGACATGCGCAACTCGGTGAAGAACCGCAGCAACGCGCAGGTCAGCTGCGCAGCCGAGTTCGTGCACTGGCACCTCGACGGCGCCAAGGTCCGCTGGGGCCACGTCGACCTCGCCTACCCGGCGTTCCGCGCCGACCGCGGCACCGGCTTCGGCGTCGCGCTGTTCGCTGCCGCGGTCCGGGCGCTTGCGGCCGGGCACCGCTGATTCACGGAGCCTGGTTGCGCGTGTACCAGCCCACGCCGTGCCAGGGGCCCTGACCGGTCGGGCCGCGCACGCCGGCGCACTTCAGTTCGTAGACGCGGCAGTTCGCGAGCTCACCAGCCGCGAACGAGACTTCGACCGAGCGGCCGTCGGCGGCGCGCGCCACCGCCGCCACCGCGTGCTCGCGCACGTCGCGCGGCGGGCAGCCGTAGGCCTCGTGGTGGTCGTAGGTCCACGACCGCACCGCGAAGCTCGCCGTGACGACACTGGGCTCGTCGACCGGCTGCGTGAACACGAGCCGGAAGCCCGCGGTCGTCGCCTCGATCGCCAGCAGTTCGAACGGCTCGCCCCCGTTCCAGGACAGCCGCTGCAGGCCGTGCTCCTTCTGGCCGAGCGAACCCCAGCCGCGGTTGGTGAGTCCGCACCACAACGTGCCGCGTCGGCCCCAGGCGAGCCGCGTGATGCCGCACTGCAAGCCGCGCCGGAACGGGTAACACGCGCCCTGCCAGCGGCCGCCGACCTGCTCGAGCGAGATGCGGAACACTTCCGACGAGTACTGGTCGCCGCAGAAGACCTGGCCGCGGAACGGGCCGAAGTGGCCTTCGGTGTCCCACAGGAACCCCGCCGGCGATCGACCGAGCAGGTCGTACGGGATCCACACTGCCGGCAGCGTGAAGCCCGGGATCGTGCGCGCGGCCTCCTCGAGGCGCAGCCCGCTCTTCACTTCGCCGGGATGCCGCACGCCACTCTGTGGCAGCGAGCACGAGTCGATGCCCCACGGATGGCCGTGGAACTCGCCGACGTGCATCGGCGCGAACTTGCTGGTCGCGCACCACTCGCCCTGGTTGTCGGTGTACCAGACGACGCCGTCCGGAGCGGTGCCGACGCCGGCCGGCGAACGCAGACCCGCGACCACGGGCTCGAACGGCCCGCCACCGGCCGGCACGCGCAGCGCCCAGCCGCGCCACGCCGCGCGCCCGAACGGCTCGTCGCCGAACGGCTTGTTCATGGTCAGCCACCACGACCCGTCGCCGGCGCGCGCCGGTCCGAAGGCGTACTCGTGGTAGTTGCCCGACAACGGCCAGCCGCCGCTCACGGTCTCGAGTTCGTCCATGCGGCCATCGCCGTCGCGATCGCGCAGCGCCGACAGTTCGCCGCGCTGCGCACACCACAGCCGCCCGTCGTGGTCGAAGAGACCGAGCGGTTCCTGCAGCCCTTCGGCCCACAACGACGCGCGCGGACGTTCGCCGTACGCATCGTCGATCTGCCAGATCTCGCCGCGACGCGTCGCCACGAACAACGTGTCGCCGCGCACGACGAGGCCGCCGACCTCGAGCACGGCGACGGCGGGCAACGGCACGTCGTGGATCGTCACCCACTGCGCCTCGGTCGCATCGGCGGGTTTGGGCACCGGAGCCGGTGACGCCGGCTCCTGCGGCAGCAGGGCCACGATCCACAGGAGCGCGTTCACCATCGGTAGACCACCTCGAGGGCTTGGCCGGCGGCGACGCGGTGCTCGGTCGCGGGCGCGCCGCCGACCAACACGGCCACGTCGGGCGCGGGCTTGCCGAACGCCACGACCAGTTCGCCGCGCACCGCGCGCAGCGTTCGCACGACCTCGCCGCCGGAGCCCGTCAGCACCGTGCGCGCTTCGTCTTCGTACTCGACATCGCCGGCGGCGATGCGCAGCACCGGCCACCCATCCGGCGTGCGCCGCTGGCCGAGCAGCACTCGCGCTGTCGCTGCCGGCTGCACGAGATCGTCGAGCACGCGCCAGTCGTCGCCCGCGGGCTTCACGAGCTTGCCGGCGCGGCCGTTCCAGGTCCCGCTGCCGTCGAGGAAGTCGCCACGCCAGACCCACACGAGGCGCGGCGTCGCGAGGTCGTAGGCGAAGTGCACGCGCGTGCTGCTGCCGACCGCGAGGCACCGCGCCGACACGCCTGCGAGGAACGCGCCGTGCAGCAGCGGCCGTTCGCCGGGCATCAGCAGGGTCGAACCCGGCGCCACCTTCAGCCCTGGCGGCAGCGGCGCCGCCGATCCGAGCGCCAACCACGCCATCACGGCATCGACCTCCGCGTGTGCCTGTTCGTCTTGCTGCCACCACAGTGCCGGCATGCGCGTGCCGGGCCGCAACTTGGTCGGCTCGAGCAGCCAGGAACGCAGCCACTGCGGCTGCAGTCGTTCGTGCTGGATCGCGAGGTCCATGCCGCCGACGCCGACCGACGGGTAGCCGGCGACGCCGTGGCAGGTGATGCAGTTGCGGCCACCGGTGCCGGCGAGCTGCTGGCCGCGATGCACGCGGTCGACGTCGAACGGCGGCGGCGGCGCGGTCGTCGCCCCGTCGACGCGGCCGAACCACTCGACGTACTCGGCCGCGCGTTCGGCGTCGACCTTCGGCATGCGCACGCGCAGGTACGGCCGCACCGAGTGGCCTTCGACCAGCACCTTCCGCAGCCACTCCGGACGCAGCCGGCGACCGACGCCGGTCAGGTCCGGCGGCAGCCGGCCTTCGTCGCCGAGGTCCTCGGTCGTCGCCAGCGTTGCCTTCACCGCCGGCGCCAATCCACCGCGGCCGTCGCGCACGTGGCACGACAGGCAGCGGTCGCGCAGCAACGCGCGCTCGAGATCGGATGCTGGATCGGGAACGGATCGGGCCGCGTCGCGCGCCATGGCGAACACGGCGTCCCCCGCCGGCGACTGTGGGCACGGCCCCGGGCGCAGCGCCGCCCACGGCGGAGCGCTCGCTGCCGGCAGCGGCACCGTCTCGGAATCGCTGGCCTCGTGGCACGCCGCGCAACGAAGCACCCGCGCCGCATCGCGGCCGCGCGCGACCGCCGCCGGCGACGGCGGCGCGTCCAGGGCCGGCGCCACCAGCGCGTCGCCGTGCGCCTTGGCGCGCTCCGCCGGTAGTTCCTGTTCCGCGGTGCCGGGGCCACGCCAGAGCACTTCCAGGCTGGCGCCTCCGGAGGCCTGCGTGAAGACGACCCGCAGCGTGTGCGGACCCTCCGTCAGCGTTGCCTTCCCCGAGCGCCGCCGATGCGGGGCCAGGCCTTCGTTGGTGACGACCAGCACGTCGTCGATCCAGAGCCACGAACTGTCGTCGCTGCCGGTCGTGAACGTCCAGTCGCCGGCCGCGGGCACGTCGAGCGTCGCGTCGAAACGCAGGACGTAGTGGTGCTCGCGTGGTGCCGGGCTGGCGTCGATGCGCGCGGCGATGCCGCTGCGCATCGGCGCGATGCCCTCCAGGTCGGGCAGGCCGTCGTCGTCGATGTGCCGTTCCCAGGCCCGCCAGGCAAACCCTGGCTGCGGGGCTTTCGTCACCAGCTGCTCCCGCAGCAGGTGCGCGGCCAGCGCCGCAGCGTCGGTAGCGGGCAACGTCGGATGCACGACGCCGGGACGATGCCTGGCACCATCGGCGAGGAACGACGCGAGCGTGCCGTGGTCGACGCGCGCGGCGAGCCCTGCGGACTCCGTCGTCGTGTGGCAGGCGGCGCACGCGAGTTCCCGCTGCAGCCGTTCGCCGAGCGCGAACTGTGCTGGCGACATCGGCACCGGATCCGGCCGCTCGCCGGCGGGCCGCTGCGACACGACCCACGCCGCGAGATCGGCGGCCTGCGCACCGCCGTGGTGCCGCCGCAACAGCGACTCGGCGCTCGCCACGCCGTGCCACGCCGCCGCGTCCGCGAACGCCGGGCCACGCATCGGCGCGCGCCCGCCAGCACCCGGCGCGTCCGCGGGCTCGGCATGGCAGCGCACGCAGCCCGCGCGCGCGACCGCGAGGTCCGCGGCGATGCGTTCGCGCGTCCACGGCTCCGGCGGCGCGTCGCCCCCACACGCACCGAGCAGGAGCAGCACGAACGGTAGGCGGCGGCGGAGCATCGCGGCGCAGTGTCGCCGCCTGCCGCGCCGAGCGACAGCGCGTTCCTGCCGGACGCCAGGCGTCGCCGAGGATCAGCCGGCCGGCGCCGTGAGAGTCACGGCATCACGGCAGGCGCACGGTCACGCGCTTGCTGTCGGCGTCGACGGCGACGGGCTTCTCGGCCGGAGCGCCGCCGACGACGACCGCCGTGTAGTCGCCCGGGCCGCGGTTCTCGAACGTGGCGACGCCGAACTCGTCGGGTTCGGCGCTGGCGACGATGCGGCCCCCGCGGCGCAGTTGCACGAGTGCACCGGCGCGCAGCACGTCCGGAGCGATGGTGACCTCGATCGAAGCGCCGGCTGCCAGCGTGACGACCAGTGGTTGGCCACTGAGCAGGTCACGCGGCAGGTCGAGGTCGACGACGGTCGGTGCGAAGCCGGCCGCCTGCACGACCAGCCGCGATGCCCGATGCGAGACGCCGCGCAGGCGGAACGAACCGTCGGCCTGCGAACGCGTCACCGCCGCGAGCAGGTCGAGATCCGACTCCTCGCCGAGCAGCACGACGGCATCGGCGACCGGGCGGCCGGAACGATCGCGCACGCTGCCGTGCAGCCGGCACCCCGGTTCGAGCAGCAGCTCGCCGAGCGCCACCGTCTCGTTGGCGACGAAGTCGCGTTCGGGCAAGACCAGCGGCGCGTGCCCTTCGCTCCAGATCTCGACGCGGCCACGGCCGGTCGGCCAGCCGGCGTAACGGAGTTCACCGTCCGCGGTCAGGACGCGCATCGCGACGCCATCGCCGCCGTCGGCCGGCACGAAGCGCAACAACGCCGCCGCGAGCGGGCGCCGCCCCGGCAGACCGGCGATTCGCGCCGTCAGCGTGCAGGCCGGCGGCGTCGCCAGCCGCACCGCGACCTGCGTCTGGCGTGGCGGCACGACGACGGTCGCGAACGCGCGCCGGTCGACGAGCGCGACCTCGAGTTCGAGTTCACGTTCGTGCACGTCGAGAACGAAGTCGCCGCGATCGTCGGTGACGGTGCTCATGCCCGACACACCGCGTACCGCCACCAACGCACCGGCGACCGGCTCGCCGTCGCTGCCGGTGACGACGCCTTGCAGGCGGCGCCCGGCGCCGAGCATCAGCGGAACCATCGCCGGCGCGCGCGGCGAAGCGATCACGCCGCGCGAGATGCCGGCGGGCTGCGACGGCAGGCTCGCGCGCACGCGGTAGGCGCCCGGCATCACGTCGTCGACGAGGAACATGCCGTTGCCGTCGGTGACGACCATCGCCTGCGACAGCAGCTCGCCCGTGGCCCCGGCCCGCTCGGCGTCGCCGAGCACGAGCACGGTGGCCCCGACCAACGGACGCAAGCCGCGCAGCACCCGCCCTTCGATGCGGCAACCACGCGGGAGCACCACGTTGCCGAACTCCTGCGTCGGCGTCTCGAGCCGGACGAGGGCTGTGCCGTAGCCGCGGGCCTGGATGCGCAACACGCCCGACTCCTTCGCCCCGAGCAACTCGAAGACGCCGTCGGTCCCGCTCGTGGCGACGACTTGTTCGCGGTCGGCGGCGAACATCTGCACGACCTGCGACCCGATCGCGCCGAGGTCGAGCATCGCCGCCGCGTCACGGAGCGTGCGCGCGTTGTCGGTCAGCAGCTTGGTGCGCACCAGCGAGGCTCCGGCGATCGACGCGCCCTGTTCGTCCACGACCCGGCCGAACGCGCGCGTCGGCGGCTCGACCAGCAGTTCGAGGCGCGTGGCCGCGGCCTCGTCGATGCGCACGTCGATCTCGGCCGTGGCCGAACGCTGGAAGGCGAACGGCGCATCGAGCGCGCGCAGCCGCGCGAACCCGGGCGAGATCGCCGAACGGAAGCGGAAGCTGCCGTCGGCGCCGAGCCGCGCCCACGCAATCTGGCCGGCGAAGTCGCGGATCTGCAGCACGACGCCAGCGGCCGCGGGCGTGAACCCGGGGCCACGCAGCAGGCCAGCGACCTGCGAACGTCCCGGCAACTCGAGCACGACGCCGGTCGCCGGTTCGGCATCGGGATCGCTCGCGGACGCACTCGCCCGCCCGACGACCTTGGTCATCAGCAGCGCGCCGAACTCCGGGTGGCGAACGAACAGCCGCATGCTGCCGCGGGCCAGGCCGGGAATCTCGAAGCTGCCATCGGCACCGGTGCTCGCTTCGTCGGCGTCGACCAGGCCGAGCTTGCCGGACACCGGCAGCAGCTGCACCAGCGCGCCCGTGATCGGTTCGCCACCGCCGGCGCGCACGACGCGGCCGCGGAACGGCGCCGCACTCGGCCGTGCGAACTGCAGGTCGACGCGCGGCTGGTCTCCGATGACCACGCCGGGCTGCGCGATCGGCTGCCAGCCCGCGTGCCGCGCGACGATCCGCACCGGGCCGGCGACGAGGTTGGAGAAGGCGTAGCGGCCGTCGCCGGTCGTGGTCGTGGTCGCGACCGGCCGATCGTCGCCCGGCACCGACTCGACGGCGACGCGCGCGCCGCCCAGCGGCTGGCCTGACGCGTTGCGAACGACGCCCGTGAGCGCGAAGCCGGGCTGCAGCTGCAGTTCGTGGCTGCCGCCGTCGCGGCGCACGTCGATGAGGCCCCCGGCGAACCGCGGGTGTTCGAACCCGAGCAACAAGCCGAGCACGTCGTCGACGCGGAACTGGAACGTGCCGTCGGCTCCGGTCGTCGCCTCGTCGAGCCGTTCGCGGCGCCATTCCGGCCAGCCCGTCGAAGCCCGCCACACCACCACCGAAGCGCCCGATGCCACCTGGCCGGCCGGCAGCCGCACGACGCCGACGACGGCGACACCGGACGGATCACCGCGGGTGGCGTCGGACGACGGAACGACCAGCGGCAGCGGCGCCGGCGTCGCCGCCGCCGGTTGTGCTGGCGCGCCGTCGCGCACGAGACGCGCCGCCATGCGATCCCCGCTCGATGCCATCCAGACGATGGTGCCGAGCAGGGCTGCGAGCACCGCGGCGCCCACGACCCACGCCGATCGACCGGCGTGGCGCTTCCACGTACGCGTCATCGCCCACCTCCGAACGGGGTCGCGCCTTCGTCGCGCAGCGCCTGGAACTGCTGCACGAGGACGCGCAGCGCCTCGAGCACGCCCGGCGAAACGTCGCGCATCGACTCCTCGCACACGCGCACGACCTCGGCCAACGCCTCGGACGCGTCGACCGACTCCTGCACCGCGGCGATCGCGTCGTCGCGCGCCTCCGCCAGGGCTCCCTGCCGCAGCCACACGCGCAAGCGGCACATCCACGCTTCCGGGTCGCCATCGGCCCCGACCACCCACGCGTGGGCGAGTCTCGCGGCATCGGGCGAGTCGGCGAGGCGATGCAACAGGGCAGCGGCGCGCGTGATGCCGGGCAGGTTCGGATGCTCGGCGTGCAGTTGCTCGAAGCGCGGCAACCAGAGCTGCACGATGGTGCGCGGCGGCGCCAGCCGCAGCAGATCCTCCCACGCCGCCAGCTGCATCGACGGCGACAACGGCCGCCCGTCGCGGTCGGCGAGCACCGCGCGCTGCGGCGACTGCATCAACATCTGCAGCACCACGCGCCAACCCTGCAACGGCGACGACGGGTGCACGGCGGCGTCGATGGCGGCGCGGCAGCGGTCCGCGCGTTCGCGCACGACGTCGGGCTCCGAAAGCCGCTGCAGCACGTCGCTGCACGCAGCCGCCAGCACGCCGGCCAGGCCGGTCGGCACCCCGGCCGGACGAACCGCCGCGGGCTCTGGCCGGTACCAGACGCTCGCTTGTTCGTGCAGCGCGCGCCGCTGCGCCGCGCTGCCACCGAAGTCCATCAGGTTGGCACGTTCGTGCGGACGCAGCGCCGCGGCGGCCCACAACAGCGATCCGACAACGCGCAGTCGCTCCGGCGCCGCGGCTCGCAGATCGCTGGCCAGCCGCGCCAACGACCGCGTCACGTCGGGCTCCTGCACGACGTCGAGCACGTCGAGCAGCGTGCGCGGGAACGCCGCCCCGGGCCGCAGGTACGTCGCCAGCGCGAGGTTCGTGCGCGCGTCGTTCGGCCGCGCAACCGCAGCGGTCAGGTGCGCGACGGCGCGCGCGAGGTAGAGACGGTACAGGCGCAGCTCGGTCGCCAGCTCGTCGCCGGGCCGAGAAGCGACCGCCGACTCGACCGCGGCGTCGAGGACCTGCAGCGCCTCGTAGCCACGCCCTTCGCGCAGCAGCTCGGTCGCCTTCGGCGCCGGGTCGTCGAGCCAGGCCGCGCGCAGCGCCGCGACCTGCTCGTCGCCCGGCAGCTCCCGTTCGGCGCGTCCGAGCGCCCGGAGCACGGCCTCGCTCGGCGGTGCGGGTTCGTGGTCGTCGCCGACGAGCGCTCGCAGCAGCGCCGGCGGCCCCCACGGCTCGCCGCGTTCGCCGCCGATGCTCTTGCTGATCTCGACGAGTTGCTCCTGGTGGCGCAGCACGATGGTCTGGCCGCGCTCGCGCCGCCAGACGCCGAGCAGCAGCAGCGTGACGAACAGCAGCACGCCGGCGGCGGCGATCGCGCCTGACAGCACCGGGTTCTTGCGCATGCGGCGCCAGGCGCGCACGTGCAGCGGCAGCCGTCGGATGTGCACCGGCTCGCCGTCGGCGATGCGCTGCAGGTCACGCGCGAGCTCTTCGCCGTCCTGGTACCGATCGCCCGGCTCCCGCGAGAGCAGCTTGTCGATCACGGCCTCGAGGTCGCGCGGGGGCTTGGGCAGGAGGTCGCGCAAGCGCCGCGGCGTGCCGTGCAGGATCGACTGCAGCAGCGCTTCCGTCGTCTTGCCCGCGAGCGGCAGTTCGCCGGTGACCGTCTCGAAGATCGTCACGCCGAGCGCATAGAGATCGCTCGCCGGCGTCAGCTCGCCGCCCAACGCCTGCTCCGGCGAGCTGTAGTGCAGCGTGCCGAGGAAGCCGCCGCCGCCCTTGCTGGTCAGATGCACCGACCCCTGATCGAGCGCCTTCGCCAGCCCGAAGTCGGTCAGCGCCAGCGTGCCGTCCTGCGCGACCATGATGTTGCCGGGCTTGACGTCGCGGTGCAGCAAGCGGCGGCGATGCGCGAGCCCGAGCGCGTCGGCGACGCCAGCGAACCGCCGCGCGGCATCGAGCGGCTCGAACGGCCGGCGCTTCACGCGGCGCGCCGCCGTCACGTGCTTGTCGAGACTCATGCCCAGCACGCGTTCCATCGCGAAGAACAGCACGCCGCGGTCCTCGCCGTAGTCGTAGATCGGCACGATGTGCCGGTGGTGCAACGCGGCGGTCGCGCGCGCCTCGGCGCGGAACCGCGTTCGCATCGTCGGATCGGCCGACCAGCTCGGCGACAGCACCTTGAGCGCCACTTCGCGTTCGAGGTCCGCCTGCCAGCCGAGGTAGACGGTGCCCATGCCGCCGCGACCGAGCACGCCCTTGATCTCGTACGAGCCGATGCGGTCCGGCACGTCGGTCGGTTGCCCCACGATCTGCTGCACGAAGTCGAGCGCGTTGAGGCGCCCACGCAGGTCGCTCGCCGCGGCGGTGGTCTCGTGCTGCAACGACGCGCGCAGATCGGCACCGCTGCTCGACCCGCGCAGCACGTCGGCCATGCGCAGATCGGCTTCGTCGACCGGTTCGTCGGTCGCGGGGTCGCGAGGCGATTCGGAGGAGCTCACAGCTTGAGTTCTTCGGCGAGCCGCTTCAGAGCGCGGCTCAGCAGCAGGTGCACGGCATTCTCGGTGCGCTCCATGCGCTCGCCCACTTCCTTGGCCGACAACCCCTCGATCTTCATGCCGAGGATCACTTCGCGATGGTCGTCCGAGAGCTTCTCCATCGCCTGCTCGAGCAGCTGCAGCCGGTCCTTGCGGTCGGCGTGGGTCACCGGACCCGAACGGCGATCGGCGAGCGGCAGGTCGGTCTTGATGGCGTGCTCGCGGCGCGGGTCGCGCGCGGCGACGCCGAGCTGATCCCGCAGGATGCGCGCCACCTTGCGGCGGGCGAGCGTCACCAGCCAGGCGCCGGCGTTCTGTTCGTCGGCCAACGTGCGCCACGAGTTGACGGCCTCGATCGCGACTTCCTGCAGGACGTCCTCGGGGTCCATGCGCACGCGCAGGTTGGGGCCCATGCGCAGCCAGATCACCGACAGCAGGCGCTCGCGGTGCTGCTCGAAGGCGACTTCCGGCGTCAGCGACATTGGGGGGCGCGTTACGAACGGGCGGCGGGAGGATTCCCGCCTGGGCGGGCAGGCTACGCGAACGGGCGCGCGATGGCGATCGGGTCCCGCCCCCGGCCCTCGTCGTTCGATCGGGCCAGCGATCGGTGGAGCGGGCCGTGTGCGCGCCGACGCCGCTACCGGCGACGCGATCGCACCCAACCCGCGGGCAGACCGTCGACGACGAGCCGTTCCTTCTCGGCCTTCGCCAGCCGCTTGATCCGCGCTTCGAGCCGTTGCGCTGCGCCGCGCGTGCCGACGACCACTACGAACGCCAACTGCAGCGGCCCACGCCCGCGCAGCGCCTTGGCGCCGGTCCCCGCGGCATGCGCCGCGAGCCGCGCCATCACGTCGAGCGCGATGCCGGTGTAGAGCGAACCCGTACGCGTGCGCAGGACGTAGACCGACCAACGCCGCGGGGCACGCCGCGCACCCATCACGTCTCCGGAGCCAGTTCCGCCGGCAGCCGCTTGAGCTTGCCGTCGCGCCCGACGCACGCGAGCTTCGTGCTCCCCGTCGCGCACACCGCCCCGTCCGACTCACGCCGGCACTCGTACTCGAGCACGACCGCCACGCGCCCGCCCTCCGCCACGCGCACCGCGATCGCGATCACTTCGTCGTAGTCGACCGGCTTGTGGTAGCGGCAGACGAACTCGACCACCTGCAGCAGGTTGCCTTCGTCCTCCATCTGCCGGTAGGTCTTGCCGCGTGCCCGCATCCACTCGGTGCGCGCCTCCTCGAACCACGCCACGTAGCTGCCGTGGTGGGCCACGGCCATGCGATCCGTCTCGCAGTAGCGAACGCGCACGCGGTGCACCGGCGGCGGGAAGGCGGTCATCGGCGCACGACTATCCGCCGCCCGGCGCCCGTTCGAGCCAGAACGCGCGCCCCTCGGTCGCCAGCAGCTGGCAGCGGCCAAGCGTGACGATCGGCTCGGGGCAGAACGCGTGGCCGAACACCACGAGTCCGGTGGCGGCCGCGGCGAGCAGTTGCGTCAGCCGCGTGAGCTCGTCGCGGCGAACGCCTGGCAGCGCCGGGTTCTGGTGCAGCAGCAGCACGTCGGGCCCGGTCGCGATCGCGTCGGCAACCGCGCTGACGTAGGCGTCCGCGTGCCGGCGCCACGGCCGGCTCGGGTTGCCGGCGATGCCCGACACGCCGGCGACGCGCAGCCCGGCGAACTCGCATGCCGGCCGCAGCGGCGGCTCGGTGTCGAGCAGGGCGATGCCCGGCTCGTCGGCGAACGCGGCGAGGTCGGCGGCACTGTTGCCAAACGCGTCGTGGTTGCCGGCCACGCCCACGGCGAACGCGGCGTGCTTCGCGAACGTGCGCCAAACGTCGCGCACGTCGCCGAGACCGCCGCGCTGCGACAGGTCGTCGATCGCGAACAGGTCCCCCGCCAGCAGCACGCCGACCCGCGCCCGGTCGATGCCATGCTCGGCGCGGTAGCGGCCGAGCGCCTCGGCGAGCGCGATGCCGAGCAGCACCTTGCCCTGGCTGCCGTTCGCCCAACCCTGCAGGTCCGAAGTCACCAGCAGCCCGGCGAGCCCCGGCGGCAAGGCGTCGACGTGGAGCCGGTGCACCGGCAGCGACACGTCGACCGTGCCCTGCGTGTGCGCAGCGCTGCGGTAGGTGAGCGTGAACGCCGGCACATCGGCCATGCCGAGGATCCGCATCCGGTCACCCTACGGAACCACGCCGCCGCGCTCAACCTGTGTTGCCTGGAGGGCGCATGCCACCGCCCGGCTCCACCGGCGCATTGCGCCAGCGGCGCCGGCCGGGAAGATCACGGCCACAACCCCCTCCAAGGCCGCCGAACATGCGTCTCCCCGCCGTCTGTCTCGTCCTGCTCGCCGCCTGCGGTTCGGCCCCCGAGATCCGCCGTGAGCCCGCGGTCGAGGAGGCCGACCGCGAACGCCAGTTGAAGCTCGAGGACCAGAAGCGCCGCGACTTCCGCACGGTGCTGGTGCGGCTCGACCAGGCGATCGACAGCTATGCGGCGGCGCTCTCGAACCAGGGTGAAGCGCGCGCCGACGCGCAGGCCGAGCGGCTCTACAAGGCGATCCACGAGATGGTGCTGGACCTCGGACCGATGCTCGTCAAACGGAAGAGCGAGCCCGTCCGCCCCGGCGAGACGTTCGAGCGGCTGCGCGATCTCGCGACCAACACCGAGAACCCGTCGGATCAGGGTCTCGCGCTCGCAGCACTCGGGTTCTCGGGCCGGCACGAAGTGATGCCGACGATCCTGCAAGGCGCGCAGCTCGGCGATCCCAAGGTCGTCGACTGCGCGGTGCTCGGGCTCGCGGTGCTGCGGGCGCCGGCGACGCCGCCGGGCGTGTTCGAGACGATCTTCCGCAACGGCAAACACTCCGAGGAAGGGCGCGTCCAGGCGGCGTGGGCGCTCTACCGCGTGCAGACGGCGAGCCCGCCGAGCGACGCGCTCGCCGGGATCTGGCGCCGCACACTCAACGACGCCGCGTCGATGCCGGCCGGCGTGGTGGTCAGTGCGTTGCGCGGTCTCGGCTTCGCGCGCGACAGCAAGGACGGTGCGCTGGCCGCGCCGTTCCTGAAGGACGCGACGCCGCGCGTGCGCATGGCGGCGGCGTTGGCCCTCGGGCGCATGAACGCGCAGGAGCAATGGCCGGCCCTGGTCGACGCGCTCGGACCGCACGAGACGGTGCAGAACGTGCGGCTGCACGCCCGCAAGGCGCTGGCGGCGCTTGCCGGTGGCGCCGACCACGGCTACGACGTGCTGGCGTGGCGCAAGACGTTCACGCGCGGCTGAGAGCGCTCCTGCTGGGCGGGATCGCGGCCGTTGCCGCGTGCAGCAGCGAAGGGGCGCCCGATGCCGGCGACGGCAACGCGCCGCAGGAACGTCGCCCGCGCAGCGTCGACACCGAGGCGATCCGCGAGCAGGACCTCGTCGGTGCGGTGCTCGACGAATGCCACCGGCCACTGCGCAACCGCATGGACCGGCTGGTCGCCACCGTCACCGGCCCCGACGGCACGGAGACGCAGCTGTTCGCCGAGCTGCCCGGCAAGCTGCGCGTGCAGTCGGCGACCGGCCGCTACCTGCTGCGGGATGGCGCCGTCGCACACTTCGATGGCGATGCCGCCGTGAACGCGGACGAGCAGGGCCGCGTGCGCGACCTGCGCGACCTGCTCGACGCGGCGGCGTTCGGCCCGCTGCACCGCGCGAGCGGATGCCGCCGGCTCGGCAAGGCCACGTTCGCGCTCGCGGCCGACAGCGGCGAGGTCGGGATCGACCTGCGCGCCGGCTCGTTGCTGCCAGCGGCCCTGCGGTTCGGCGACGTCACGATCACGATCGACGAGTACGTGAGCACGCCCACGAGCCACGTCGCGCGCGTGCTCACCCACCCACGCCTCGGTCGCTGCCGCGTGGTGCTCGAGCAGGCGAACGTCGCCTGGGACGCCGACTTCTTTGCGCCACGCGGCGCCGCGGACGCTCCCGACCGCAAGGCGTCGCCGGCGCCTGGTGGCATGCGCTTGCAGCCGGGCGGCTCGGGCGAGAAGCGTTCGCCCACGCCGCAGTTGGTCACGCTGCAGCCGCTGCGCCACGCCGTCGTCGCCGATCCCGGCGACTGGCCCGCGCGCGCGACCGCCTACCGACCGCTGCACGACGAGTTGGTGCGCCAGGAGCAGTCGATCGCCGGCTTCCCGGTGCTCTGGCACGACGAGCGTGGTCGTTGGCTGGCGGCGCCGTTCCGGCAACGCGCGGACGGCCCTGCGTTCGCGCCGCCCGCGGGCTGGACCGTGCGCGACGTGGCCGGTGGCCGGCAGCTCGTCGTCTATCCGGCGGCCGGGACGCTCGACGAACGGGTCGCCGCGGGCGAACGCCTGCTGCGCGAAGCGCTCGCCGCCCAGCAGCTGCGCGCGCTGGGCCCGATCACGGCGCAGCCGTTCTTCCACCTGCAGGAAGGCGTGCCGCCGGCCAACAAGCTCGCGGCGCCCGTGGTCCGCGTCGCGGTCGTCGTCGAGTGACGACGGCGGCGCGCGGCCCCACGCGCTGAATCGCGCGCGCCACGACGGCGTCGGGGGATACAAGTCGCGGCGATGTCGCTGCCCGCTCCGTCCGCCCTGGCCCACCACTGGGACCTCGATCCCGGGGTCGTTTTCCTCAACCACGGCAGCTTCGGCGCCTGTCCACGCGTCGTGCTGCAGCACCAGCAGGAGCTGCGCGCGCGGATGGAACGCGGCCCCGTGCAGTTCGTGCATCGCGACCTCGAAGGCCTGCTCGACGTGGCGCGGGGCGAACTCGCGGCGTTCGTCGGCTGCAACGCCGACGACCTCGCGTTCGTGCCGAACGCCACCGCGGGCGTCAACACCGTGTTGCGTTCGCTGGCGTTCGCGCCGGGCGATGAACTGCTGGTGACCGACCACGAATACGCCGCCTGCCGCAACGCGCTCGACTTCGTCGCCGGACGCGCGGGAGCGCGCGTGGTCGTGGCGCCGCTGCCGTTCCCGGCCGCCGGGCCGCGCGCGATCGTCGATGCGGTGCTCGCGGGCGTGACGCCGCGCACGAAGTTGCTGCTCGTCGACCACGTGACGAGTCCGACCGGACTGGTGCTGCCGGTGCGCGAACTCGTGCACGCGCTGCGCGAGCGCGGCGTCGACACGCTGGTCGACGGCGCGCATGCGCCCGGCATGGTGCCGCTCGCGCTCGACGAGCTCGGCGCTGCGTACTACACCGGCAACTGCCACAAGTGGCTGTGCACGCCGAAGGGCAGCGCGCTGCTGCACGTGCGACGCGATCGCCAGGCCGGGATCCGGCCGCTGGCGATCAGCCACGGCGCCACCTCGCCGAGGCGGGACCGTTCGCGGTTCCGCCTCGAGTTCGACTTCACCGGCACCGACGACTTCACGCCATTCCTGTGCGTGCCGGCGGCCCTGCAGTTCCTCGGCGGCCTGCTGCCCGGCGGCATCCCGGCCCTGCAGCAGCACAACCACGAACTCGCCCTGCGCGCCCGCGAACGGCTGTGCGCGGCGGCCAGCACCACGCCGCCCGCGCCGGCATCGATGCTCGGCTCGCTCGCGTCGGTGCCGCTGCCGGCGACCAGGGCAGCACCGGTGCCGCCGCTGGGGCTGGACCCGCTGCAGGTCGCCCTGCGCCGGGACCACCACATCGAAGTGCCGGTGATGCGCTGGCCTGCCCCGGCGCTGCGCCTGCTGCGCGTGTCACCGCAGGCCTACAACAGCGACGCCCAGTACGCCTGGCTGGCGCAGTGCCTGCGCGCGGAACTCGACCGCGAACGCTCGTCTCAAACGGCCGTTTGACTCGCGACCGCGCGACGGTAGCCTGCCGCGCCGCATGCCGGCCGCCGACACCAAGACCACGATCCTCGACGCCGCCGAGCGGCTGTTCGCGGCGACCGGTTTCCAGGCGACGACGATGCGCGCGCTGACCGCCGCGGCCGGCGTCAACCTCGCCGCCGTCGGCTACCACTTCGGCGGCAAGGAAGAACTGGCGATGGCGGTGTTGGCGCGGCGCATCGCCCCGATCAACGCCGAACGCCGACGGCGCCTCGACGCGCTCGCCGCGCGGCCGACGACCACCGCCGTCGTGCGCGCGTTCCTCGAGCCGGTGTTCGGCATCGGCGACGCCGGCCGCGGGGCGCCGCCACCGCCCGACGCCCGCTTCTGCGGCCTGTTCGGTCGCCTGCTCGGCGAGCAGCCGCCGTTCCTGCGCACCTTCCTGGCGCGGCAGTTCCGCGACCTCGGGCAGCGCTTCGCACGCGCACTTCGGCGGTCCTTGCCCGGCCTCGACGAGGCGACTGCCTGGTGGCGGCTGCACTTCGTCGCCGGGGCGATGGCGCACGTGCTGCAACACGCCGAGACCCTCGCCCACGTGACCGACGGCGTCTGTCGCGTCGACGAACCAGGCCCGCTCGCCGAGCAACTCGTTGCGTTCGCCGCTGCCGGCCTCGCCGCCCCGCCCCCATCCCGACGCCGCGTGCGCCGAACCCGCCCATGAGGCCCCCACGTCCCCTGCCGTTCGTGCTGCTGCTCATGGCGTGCGGCAGCGCGCCGCCGACCGCGGCACCGCCAGCCGACCTCGACGTGCCGGCCGCTTTCACGACCGCCGTTGCAGCCGACGCAACGGCAGCTCTGCGCGATGACTGGTGGACGGCGTTCGGCGACGACGACCTCTCGGCGATCGTGGCGCGCGGCCTCGAACACAACCACGACCTGCGTGCGGCGCTGGCGCGCTTCGAAGCCGCGATGGCGGCGCGCGGCATCGCCGCCGGCGCAGCGTGGCCCGAGGTCGACGGCAGCCTCGACGCGCAGCGCGCGCGCCGGTTGTTCCTCGGCTTTCCGTTCGGTGGCGGCGGCGTGCCGAGCAGCACGACGACGACGTTCGGCCTGTCGCTCGCGGTGCGCTGGGAGCTCGACGTCTGGGGCCGCGTTCGCGCCGGCGAGTCGGCGGCGATCGCCGACGTCGAGGCCGCGGCCGCCGACGTGGCGGCAGCCCAGCAGAGCCTCGCGGCGCAGCTGTGCCGGACGTGGTTCGCCACCATCGAAGCCACCGACCAACTCGCGCTCGCCAACGCGACCGCCGCGACGTGGCGCGGGACCGCCGAGGACGTGCGCGATCGTTACCGCCGCGGCGTGCGACCGGCATTCGACGTGCACGTCGCCGCCACGAACCTCGCCAACGCCGAAGCCGCGGTCACGGCGCGGGTCGAGCAGCTGCAGCGTGTGCGGCGCCAGCTCGAAGTGCTCACCGGCGCCTACCCGCGTGGCGAGCAGACCGCACCGTCGCGGTTGCCGACGGCGCTGCCGCCGATTCCGGCGGCGCTGCCCGGAGAACTGCTGCAGCGGCGACCCGATCTGGTCGCCGCCGAACGTCGGCTCGCTGCCGCCGGATGCCGCGTCGACGCGGCGCGGGCCGCGTTGTGGCCGCGGCTGGCGCTGACGGCGAGCGGCGGCACGGCGAGCGAAGAACTCGACGACCTCGTCGACGAGGACTTCCACGTCTGGAGCATCGGCGCGAACCTGCTGGCGCCGTTGTTCCGCGGTGGCGCGCTGCGGGCGGACGTCGCGCGCAACGAGGCGCGCCTCGGCGAAGCCGTCGCCACGTACGGCAGTGCGATGCTGCGCGCGTTCGCCGAGGTCGAGGACGTGCTCGCGACCGAGCAGCAACTCGTCGCGCGAGCGACGCACGTCGCCGCCGCCGCCACCCACGCGCAGGCCGCCGCCGACCTCGCGCGTGAGCGCTACCAGGCCGGCCTCGCCGACTTCCTCGCCGTCGCCGACAGCCAGCGCCAGGCCTTCCTGGCCGGCTCGGCGCGCATCGCTCTCGACCGCCAGCGGCTCGAGAATCGCGTCGACCTGTTCCTGGCGCTCGGTGGTGGCTACCGCCGCGCGCCTGCCGGAGGAGAACCATGAACGTGCTGCGCACGCTGCTGCAATTCCTGCTGCCGGTCGGCGTGCTCGCCGGCGCCTTGGCGCTCGCCAAGGCGATCGCCGGCGGCGCCAAGCCCCCTGTCGTCGTCACGGCACCAACCCCGCCGCCGACCCTGCGGATCGCCAAGGCGACCGCGGCCGACGAACGGCTCGACGTCGCCGCGCAGGGCACGGTCGAGCCGCTGCGCACGGCCGATCTGTCGAGCGAGGTCGCCGGCCGCATCGTGCGCACCGCCGACGCGTTGCGGGCCGGCGGTGCGTTCGCCGCAGGCGACGTGCTGGTCGTCATCGACCCGACCGACTTCGACTTCGCGATCCGCGACCAGGAGGCGGCGGTCGCTCGCGCCGAGCTGCGGCTGCAGCAGGAACGCGCGGAGGCCGCCGCGGCCCTGCGCGCCTGGAAGGCGCTCGAAGGCGAAGCCGCCGCCGAGCCGTTGGTGACGCGCGCGCCGCAGATCCGCGAGGCCGAGGCCGCGCTCGCGGCGGCGACGGCAATGCTCGACAAGCGCCGGCTCGACCGCGCGCGCACGGAGGTCAAGGCGCCGTTCTCCGGGCGCGTGCGCAGCGTCGCCGCGGACCTCGGCCAGATCGTGCAAGTGGGCCAGCGCCTCGCGGTGATCTTCGACGACACCACGGTCGAGGTGCGCTTGCCGGTGCCTGCGAACGCGCTGGCGTGGCTCGAACTGCCCTGGCGCGACGAGTTGCCCGACGGTGCTGGCCCGGTCGTCGACGTCACCGCCGACTTCGCGGGGACCCGGCGGTCGTTCCGCGGCCACGTCGTGCGAACCGAGGGCGAGGTCGACCGCCGCACGCGGCAGTTGACCGTGGTCGCCCGGATCACCGCTGCCCGGACCGCGGACGGCCCGCCGCTGCTCGTCGGCCAGTTCGTGCACGCCGTCATCCATGGGCGCACGTTCCCCAGGACGATCGTGGTGCCGGGCGCGGCGCTGCACGAAGGCACGACCGTCTGGGTCGTGGGCGCCGATCGGCGCCTGGCCCGCCGCGCCGTCGACGTGCTGCGAGCCGAACCCGACCGCGTGCTGCTGCGCGGCGGTCTGGCCGTGGGCGAACACGTCGTGCTCGGTTCGGGCGCCACGTTCGCCGACGGCATGGAGGTCCGGCTCGCCGACCCGGCCGCCGAGGCGGGCAAGTGACCGACGACGATCCGACGATCCCGGCCGACGAACGGCGCGGCTTCTTCGCCTGGTTCACCACCAACCACGTCGCGGCGACGTTGGTGGCGTTCTCGTTCGTCGTCGCCGGCATCGCCGCACTGCTGACCGGCAAGGTGCGCCGCGAGGTCTTCCCCGAAGTCGCGCCGAACATCGTCACGGTGCAGGTCGTCTACCCCGGCGCGTCGCCGACCGAGGTCGAACAGGGCATCTGCCTGCGCATCGAAGAGGCCGTCGACGGCATCAGCGGCGTCGACAAGGTGACGTCCAGCGCCAATGAGGGCGTCGGGCTCGTCGTCGTCGAGGCGCTCGAGGACGCCGACATCGACACCGTGCTCGGCGACATCGAGAATCGCGTCGACGCGATCACCAACCTGCCCGCGAACGCCGAGAAGCCGATCGTCGCGCGCCTCGTCGTCCGCAAGGAGGTCATCAGCGTCGCGATCTTCGGCGACGCCGACGAGGCGGCGCTGAAGCGCCTCGCCGAGCGCGCGCGAGAAGGACTCGCGGCACTGCCGGCGATCTCGCAGGTCGAACTCGCGGCCGTGCGGCCCTGGGAGCTCACGATCGAGGTCGCCGAGGACGCGCTGCGCCGGCACGCGCTGACCTTCGACGACGTCGCGCGCGCGGTGCGCGCCGGCAGCCTCGACCTGCCCGGCGGCGCGATCCGGTCCGATGCCGGACAGACGCTGCTGCGCGTGGAGGGCCAGGCCTACCGCGCCGAGGAGTTCGCCGCGCTCGCCGTGCTGGCCCGCCCGGACGGCACGCGCGTGACGATCGGCGACGTCGCGCGCGTCGTCGACGGCTTCGCCGACGACGATCTGGCGGCGCGCTTCGATGGCAAGCCGGCGGCGCTGTTGCGCGTGTTCCGCGTCGGCGACCAGGACGCGATCGCGGTCACGGCCGCGGTGCGCGACTGGGTCGCCGGCGAAGGCCGAGCGATGTTGCCGCCGGGCGTGCAGATGGCGACCTGGCGCGACGAGTCGGTGATCCTGAAGGGGCGCATCGACCTGCTGTTCGGCAACGCCCTGCAAGGACTCGCCCTGGTGTTCCTGATCCTCGCGCTGTTCCTGCAGCTGCGCGTCGCGGTCTGGGTCGCCGTCGGCATCCCGGTGGCCTTCCTCGGCGCCACGGCCCTGATGCCGGTGTTCGACGTCTCGGTCAACATGATCTCGCTGTTCGCGTTCTTGCTGGTGCTCGGCATCGTCGTCGACGACGCGATCGTCGTCGGCGAGAACGTCGTGCTGCACCGCAAGGCCGGCGCCTCGCCGCTGCTCGCGGCGCTGCGTGGCGGACGCGAAGTGCGCAGCCCCGTGTTCGCGTCGGTGCTGACGACGGTCACGGCGTTCCTGCCGATGGTGTTCGCGGTGCCGGGCAGCGACGCGCAGGTCTGGCGCGTCATCCCGCTGATCGTGATCCCGGTGCTGCTGATCAGCCTGATCGAATCGCAGCTGTGCCTGCCCGCGCACCTGGCGACGCTGCGCGTCGACTCCGACAACGCGGGTTCGTGGTGGCCGACACGCGCCTGGACGGCCGTGCAGCATGCGTTCCAGCGCGGCCTCGCCTGGCTCACGCGATCCGTCTACCAACCCGTACTCGAGATCGCGCTGCGCTGGCGCTACACGACCATCGCGACGGCGATCGCCCTGCTCGTGCTCGGGGCCGCGAGCGTCGCCGGCGGCTTCCCGCGGTTCGTGTTCTTCCCGACGGTCGACGGCGACAACATCGTCGTGTCGCTGACCATGCCGCAGGGCACGCCGGCGTCGACGACCGCGGCTGCGCTCGCGCGCATCGAACGCGCCGCGCGCGACGCCTGCGCCGAGTTCGACGCCGGGGCCGACGGCGAACCGCTGCTGGAGCACATGCTGGCGACCGTGGGCGCGCAGCCGTGGGCCGTCGAGCAGGCGCGCAACGGCGGGCGGCGCGACGCGCAGTTCCAGTCCGGCGCGCACCTCGCCGAACTGAACGTGCAGCTGCTGCCGTCGGAACGGCGCAGCGTCGCCTCCGACGCGATCATGGCGCGGCTGCGCGAGCTCGTCGGCCCGCTGCCCGACGCCGTCGAGCTGACGTTCACGACTTCGTTCTTCAGCACCGGCAAGGACGTCGACGTCGAGCTCTACCACGACGACATGGCGACGCTGCGGCGCGCCGTCGACGAGTTGATGGCGACGCTGCGCTCGATGCCCGAGATCAAGGACACCAGCAGCGCCTGGCGCGACGGCAAGCCGGAGATCGAGCTGCGGGTGCGACCGAGCGCCGAACCGCTGGGCCTCACGCAGCAGGACCTCGCGCGCCAGGTGCGCCAGGCGTTCTTCGGCGAGGAGGCGCAACGCGTCCAGCGCGGGCGCGACGACGTCAAGGTCATGGTGCGCTACCCGGAGAGCGGGCGGCGTTCGCTGCACGACCTCGACGAGCTCCGCATCCGCACGCCGGCCGGCGCCGAGGTGCCGCTCGCCGAGGTGGCGACGGCGACGACGGGCCGCGCCGCGTCGTCGATCACACGCGTCGACCGCAAGCGCTCGTTGCGCGTCGGCGGCGAGATCGACGAGAACGACCCGGATGCCCGCCCCGCCGCGATCAACGCGCGCTTGCGCAGCGAGACGCTGCCCGCCCTGGTCGCCGCGCACCCGGGGCTGTCGTGGTCGTTCCAGGGCGACCAGAAGAAGCAGCGCGATCTGCTCACCTCGCTCGGCGGCGGCTTCGCGATCGCCCTGTTCCTGATCTACGCCCTGATGGCGGTTCCGCTGCGCTCGTTCCTGCAGCCGCTCGTGATCATGACTGCCGTGCCGTTCGGCATCGTCGGCGCAATCGTCGGCCACATGCTGACCGGCTACGACCTCAGCATCCTGTCGCTGTTCGGGGTCGTCGCCCTCGCCGGCGTCGTCGTGAACGACAACATCGTGCTGGTCGACTGGGTCAACAGCCGTCGCGCCCACCATGACTCGTTGTTCGAAGCCGTGCGCACCGCCGGAGCCGCGCGCCTGCGCCCGATCCTGCTGACGTCGCTGACGACGTTCGGCGGCCTGCTGCCGTTGTTGCTCGAGAAGAGCGTGCAAGCCCGCTTCCTGGTCCCGATGGCAGTGGCGCTGGGGTTCGGCGTGATGTTCGCGACGCTGATCAGCCTGTTCCTGGTACCAGCACTCTACCTCGTGCTCGAGGATGCAAGGGGCGGTCTCGCACGGGCTTGGAACTGGACTTACGGGCGGCGGGCGAGCTGAGGAGCGGCCGCCGGCGCGGCGCTCCGGTTTGTCCACCCGCCATCAAGGCACCTTGCCATGGTCGCCGATGAGCCTCGGCGTCCATGCGAAGTCTCGTCGCACCGGGGTGGGGCCTGTCGTTGGCGCGATACCTCGCGCTGCCGCTGCTCGCCCTCGCCGCTGCGACGCAAGGGCCCGCCGGTAGCACGCCGACCCAGGACGGCGACGCCGAGCGCCGCGCCGCCGCGCTGCGCGCAATGGTCGTGCTGAAGATCGCCCCGTACCTGACGACGCACCGCAGCGGCGGCAAGGAGTACCGCATCGCCGTGGTCGGCAGCGACCTGGTGACGGCGGCGATCCAGAAGCACCTCCCGGACAAGAAGGTCGAGGCGTCGGCCATCAAGGTCGTCGAGTTGTCGCTCGCGCACGCGCGTTCGGGGGACCACGCCGGCGAGTACGACCTGGTGTTCGTCGCCGCGTCCGTCGACGCCAACGCGCTGCCCGAGATCGTGCGCGGCCACGCCGACAAGCCGGTGCCGATCGTCTGCGAACGTCCGGGCTTCGCCGCGCTGGGCGGCGGCGTGCAGTTGTTCGTGCAGGACAACAACGTCCGCTTCGAGGTCAACGTCGAGGCGCTGCGCGTCCAGGGCGTCAAGGTCGCGGCCCAGTTGCAGAAGCTCTCGCGCAAGGGGCCGCCGTGATCGCCGCGCCGAGGAAATCGCTGCGCACCCGCCTCACGCTGCTGGCGTCGGTGCTGACCCTCGTCGCGCTGGCGACCACCGGCATCGCTTCGTGGCGCCGCGAGGCCCAAGTGATCGATGCCGCCGCCGAGGGCAAACTGCGCACGCTGGCGCGCATGGTCGCGGTGCATTCGCGCAGCGGCGTCGAGTTCGACGACGCCGCCGAGGTCCGCAAGTTCTTGACGTCGGTGACGGCGACGATGCAGCTGCAGGCGGCCGCGGTCTACCTCGGCGACGGCACCCGCTACGCGTTCGCCGGTGCGCCGGCTCTGCTGCCGGCCAACGGCGCGCATACGTTCGATCGTCCGGCCGACCCGATGTTCGAGACGGTCCTGCCGTACAAGGACGACAAGGGCGAGGAACGGCTCGGCAAGGTCATCGTCCGCATGTCCGCAGCCATGGGCGACGCCCAGCTGCGCGAGCACGTGGTGCATCTCGTCGTGACGGGCCTGATCGCGCTGGCCGGACTCGGCCTCGCCGCGCACTGGTTGCTGCAGCGTCTGCTGCGCCCGATCGCCAGCCTGGTCGAGACCACGCACGAGGTGCGGCGTACCGAGAACTGGGCTCTGCGCGCGACTGCCAGCGCCGACGACGAGGTCGGCACCCTGGTGCATGCGTTCAACGGCCTGCTGCACGCCGTACAGGAACGCGACCGCACGCTCGCCGAGCACGCCGAACGCCTCGAGCAGCAGGTTCGCGAGCGCACGGCCGAACTCCGCAAGGCGCTCGACGCCGCGCAGGCCGCGACGCAGGCGAAGTCGACGTTCGTGGCGAACATGAGCCACGAGATCCGCACGCCGCTCAACGCGATCCTCGGCATGACCGAACTCGCGATGGAGAGCGAGGACGGCAAGGAGCAGAAGGAGTACCTCGGCGTGATCCGCAGTGCCGGGGCCAACCTGCTCGGAATCCTGTGCGACATCCTCGACTTGTCGAAGATCGAGTCGGACAAACTCGAACTGGCGCCGGTCCCGACGGACGTCGAGTCGATGTTCCTCGACGCGCTGCGCCCGCTGACCTCGCGCATCCAGAGCAAGGACCTCGACCTGTCGTTCGATCTCGACGCCAGCGTCGCGCGCGCCTACCTGGTCGACGACGTCCGGTTGCGGCAGATCCTGACCAACCTGGTCGGCAACGCCATCAAGTTCACCGCCAGCGGCTTCGTTCGCGTCGCCCTGCGCGTCGTGGCCGAGCGCAACGGCCTGCACGAACTCGAACTCACGGTGCAGGACACCGGCGTCGGCATCCCTGCCGATCGCCTGCAGGCGATCTTCACGCCGTTCACGCAGGCGGACAGCACGATCACGCGACGGTTCGCGGGCACCGGGCTCGGACTGTCGATCACCGAGCGGCTCGCGCGACTGATGGGCGGCACGGTGCGCGTCGAGAGCACCGTCGGCGTCGGCTCGACGTTCTTCGTGACGCTGCCGATGCCGCCGTGCGAGAGCCCGCTGCCACCGCTGCCCGTGCCCCTTCCCGGCACGCGCCTGCTGCTCGTCAGCCGTTCGCCGACGCTGCGTACGGCGTTGGCGACGGCCGCGCAACGCATCGGCGTCGAGCTGACCGCAGTCGACGACGCCGCCTCGGTGCCGCCGACGACGGCGTCGGGTGGGCGCAACGTGGTCATCTTCGACGACCGCGATCCGGACCACGACGCCGCGATCTGCAACGTGGTGCCGGTCGGTGCGCACGGCGTGCGGCCGTTGTTCGTCGTCACCTCGTTCCAGGACCTGCCGAGCGCCTCGGCACGTTGTCGTGAGCGCCAGTACGCCGGGTACCTGACGAAGCCGATCTCGGCGCGAGAGCTCGCGGTGCGGTTGACGCAGCTCGCGACCACCGGGACAGCCCTGGAAGCGCGTCCGGCGCAGGTTGCCGACGCGTCGCCCAGCCGCTCGCAGCTGCGCATCCTCGTCGCCGAGGACAATGCAGTGAACCAGCGCCTGATCGAGCGCATCCTCGCGCGCGACGGGCACCAGGTCACGATCGCGGAGAACGGGCGACTCTGCTGCGAGGCATGGTCCCGCGGCAGCTGGGACCTCGTGCTGATGGACATGCAGATGCCGGAGATGAGCGGACTCGAGGCCGCCGCCGCGATCCGCCGCAGCGAGAGCGGCAGCGGGCAACGCATCCCCATCATCGCGCTGACCGCGAACACGACGCCCGAGGACCGTCACGCCTGCATGCACGCCGGCATGGACGAAGTGCTGTCCAAGCCCGTGTCGATCCCGCGCCTGCGTGCGGTGCTGGCCAAGTACGGCAGCGAGGGCAGCCAACATCCCGACAGCAGGAGCAATCCGACATGACGACGTCGAACACGCCTCTCCTGGTTCTGGCCGCGGCGCTCGCCGCCGCGCCGCCGCTGCATGCGCAGAATCCGCAGCACGACGAACTCGAGTCGTTGACACTCGAGCAGCTGCTGGAGGTGCCCGTCGAAGTCGGCGCGCGTCAGGCCGAGTCGTTGGCCGCGACGGCCGCGTCGGTGTTCGTGCTCAACGAGCCCGAGATCCGGCGTTCCGGCATGCGCTCGCTCGGCGAGTTGCTGCGCCTCGTGCCGGGCCTCGTGATCGCGCAGGACGTGCCCGGCGCCTACGGCTTCAGCAGCCGTCTCGGCGAGTACGAGTTCGCCGGCATGCTGGTCTTGATCGACGGCCAGCGTCTGTACACGACGCTGCTGCGCCGTGAGTACTTCCAGGCGATCGACCTGCCGATCGCCGTGATCCAGCGCATCGAGGTCGTCCGCGGCCCTGGTGGTGCTCGATGGGGCGACAAGGCGAGCCAGGGCGTGATCAACATCGTCACCAAGAAGGCCGCCGACTCGCGCGGGCTCCGCGTCAGCGGGCTGGTCGGCAGCGAAGAGCACCTGATCGGCACGTTCCGCTACGGGGCGTCGGCCGGCGAGCAGTCGGACTTCTACGTGTTCGGCAAGATGGCCCAGCGTGACGGCGGCCATCCGACCACAGCCGGCGATCGTTGGGACAACAACAGCGTCGGCGGCCGCCTCGACACGCGGCTCGGCGACAACGGCGCGCTCACGATCGACGGCCTGTACCACGACAGCTTCCTCGGCGACTCGTACGCAATCGCCCCGGGGTTCTCGGCGCTGAACATGATCAAGGGCGGCCACCTCAAGTCGCGGCTGCGGCTCGACCACGGCGACCATTCGTGGACCGAGTTGCGCGTCGCCGCGGAGGCCTACGACCAGGACATCCGCGACTACTTGAACGACGTCCCGGACGAGTTCCTGCGCTGGCGCGAGGAGTTGTTCGACGGCACCCTGCAGCATTCGTGGCAAGCAGCGCCGGGTCACACGCTGACCGTCGGCCTCGGTGCGCGAAGCCTCACCGTCGAGAACTTCCGCGTGTTCGCCGCGACCGGCAACGAATTCAACGAGACACGCGGCGACCTGTTCGCATCGTGGGACTGGCAGCTCTGCCCGACGCTGCGCCTGACGCTCGGCGGCAACATCGGCTACCAGGACGCACGCGACGGCAGCGGCATCGACAGCCAGCCGGACGTTCGCCTGGCGTGGACGCCGGCTGCCGACCTGAGCGTCTGGACTGCCTTCAGCGCCAACCGCGAACCCGATCGCAAGATCGCCGACAGCGGCCTCCTGGTCCCGCGCAAGGCGAGCAGCCTGCTGGCGTGGGAATTCGGCGTGCGCCGCCGCTTCGGCGAGCGCCTGCTGCTGCAACTGGACACGTTCGTCTACGACGTCGACGACCAGATCAACGGCTTCGACACCGACCTCGCGACCGGCGCCACCCTGTATCTGGCGGACGGCCGCACCAACGCGTTCGGCGGCGAACTGCTCGCGGCCTGGAACCCGTGCGAGAATCTGCGCATCACCGGGTGGCTCGCGACGACCCAGGCCAACTCACGCAACTTCGACGACACGGTGTTCGGCGATGCCGACACGATCGAAGGACAGGTACCCCCACTGCGCGGCGGCGCCACCTTCGGCTTCGACCCACTGCCCGGCATCGAGTGCGATGCGAACCTGCTCTACACCCAGCGTCGCGCCGGCATCCCGACCTGGTGGCGGCTCGACCTGAGGCTGGGCTGGCAGGCCTGTCCGCAGACGACACTCGAAGTCGTCGGCCAGAACCTGACCGACCCGCACCACCCCGAGTACTACTACTTGGAAGAGGTGCAGCGCGGCTGGTACTTCATGGTCACGCACACCCTCTGATCGCGCCCGTGCGGGCTGTCGGCGAACGACGCCGACGCGCAGCGGACCAGCTACCAGGTGAGCGCCAACGACACGAACACCTGCTGCCGCCGGAAGTCGGAGCGGTCGTGGTCGCCGAACAGATCGCTGTCGATCGCCGCGTACTGCGTGTGGGTCAGGCGGTAGCCGAGCTCCAGGTCGAGTTTGCCGAGCCGTCCGCGCACCGCCAGCCCGGCATCTCCCGACCAGCGCCAGGTCTCGTCGCGGTCGCCGCCGTTGCGGAAGTGCTCACGAAACCAGGTCGCGCCGGCGTCGACGCCAAAGCGGCCGACGAGTTCGAGGGCACGGTCGTCGTTCCCGACCAGGCGCCAGGTCGGCTCGACCACCACGCGGGCGCCCGTCGAGAGCCAGTCGCGCTGCACGGGCGCGTACTCTTGTTCGAGTCGCTGGAGATCGGTGAACAGTCCGATGCGCCACGGCAGGCGCAGGTCACCGCGCAGCGGATCGCGATGGTAGTAGACGAACAGGTCGGCCCCGTGGAACGACGCGTCCGCGCGCACGGGGTCGATGCCGTCGTTGATGCGCCGCCCGGCGAACAGTTCGCCGTCACTCGTCCAGGCTTCGAGGAAGGCGCCAACGCCACGATCCGACTCGAGCCCGACCCCGAGGAAACGCGCGTCGGCGCGGTCGTCGAGCCGACCGTCGATCCGGGCGTCCACCCGGCCGAACCCTGCCTGGAGGCGCGCTGTCATTTCCGGCCGCGGTTCCGTTCGGCTCCCGACCCGCGCCGGTTCCCGCTGGTCGATGTAGCGTGGCTCCTGCGGTAGGGGACGCGGGCGCGGAGGATCCTGCGGACGTGGCGCCGAGGCCTGCGGCGGCACGGCGAACTCGATCGTCACCGGCGGCTCGGAGAACCACGCCTGCCGGTCGCGACGCGACCACGCGTCGACCGCGGTGCACGCGGCAAGGACCGCCAGGGAGAGCGAAGTCGCGGGGCGCATCGGGGGAAACCGCAGGCGTTCCCGCGGCTCGACAGGCTAGCTCGCGCGAAAACCACCCGTTGCCCTGGGCTGCAGCCGCCGCGCCCACTTGCCCATGGCACGGCGTGCGGGCTCGTCCCGTTTCGGGACTTCACCACATGACCTGGCCGCCGCAGTGGCTGATCGCCTGGCCGGTCATCCCGCTGGCACCGCGCGAACACAGGAAGGCAACGGTCTCGCCGATCTCGTCGGGCTGCAGGATGCGACCGAGCGGCACCGCGGACAGGGCCTGCTTGCGGGCCTTGGCAAGGTCGGTGCCCATCGCATCCGCCATGGCCTGCATGCCGGCGGTCGCCATGTCGGTGTCGACCCACCCCGGGCACACGACATTGACGGTGATGCGCCGCGGCGCGAGTTCGAGGGCGAGTGCCTTCGCGAGGCCGATCACGCCGTGCTTGCTCGCGCAGTACGCGGTGTAGCCGGGCACGCCAAAGCGCCCGAGCACCGAACTGATGACGACGATGCGACCGCCGTCGGCGAGGTGGGGCAACGCCGCGAGCACGGTGAAGAAGACACCGTCGAGGTTCGTGCGCACGACTTCATCCCAGCGTTCGGGCCCGGGCAGGGCGCACCGGTTGGGGCCGCCGATGCCGGCGTTCGCCACGACGATGTCGAGCCCGCCGAACGACCGGGCCAGCCGGGCGACGGCCGTGCGCAGACCGGTGCGATCGGTGACGTCGCCGACGACGACGCGCGCGCCTTCGCCATCGACAACCGGCAGGCTCGTGGCGACTTGTTGGAGCGCCTGGCGACGTCGGCCGAGCAGGCCGACCCGGGCTCCGCGCAGAGCCAACGCGCGCGCGATGCCGGCACCGATCCCCGACCCACCACCGGTGACGAGGCACCGTCGCCCGGCAAGTTCCCGCGCCGTGCGATCGGCATCGACCGCCCGCCGCCCTGCTGCCTTGCTCGGCTTGCTCATGCCGCACCTCGCTTCGCGATCGCCGCGAGCACTTCCGTGCACAGCTTGCGGATGCCGGCGGCGATCGACGCGACGCCGGCGTCGAACATGTACGCCGGGGTCGAGATGATCCGACACTCGGGATCGACGACACACGCGTCCACCGCGCATTGGCGATGGCGGGCCCCCATCGCCTCCAGGGCCTGCGCCGTGGCCGCGTCGTTGCCGATCGTCAGCGTCGGACGGGCGGTCCGACCGAGCACGGACGCGACGACGGCGGGCGCGATGCAGATGGCGCCGATCGGTTTCCGCGCCGCGTGCATTTCCCGCAGCAGGCGCGCGACTTCGGGGTGCGCGGTCGCGCGCGCACCGGCGACCGCGAAGTCGCTGAGGTTCTTCGCCGCGCCAAAGCCACCCGGCAGCACGACGGCATCGAGCTCCGCGGCGGTGACGGTCGCCAGATCGCGGATGCGACCACGCGCGATGCGGGCGGCTTCGCGCAGCACATCGCGTCGCTCCGCCGCCACGGGCTCGCCGCGTTCGTGATCGACGACGTGGTGCTGCGGACCGCGCGGCGCCATGCAAACCGCCTCGGCGCCGAGTTCGTCGAGGGCGAGCAACGTCAACACCGACTCCTGGATCTCCGAACCGTCGAGGAACCCACATCCCGACAACACCACACCGACCTTGCGCTTCATGATCGCTCCATGGACCTTGCTCGACGGATCATGCCGAGCCATGTGCTTTGCGCCATCCTGCTGCTCGCGGCCACCGCGTGCAGCACGCCACTGGCCTGGCGGCCGGCGGGCGGCTCGCTGGCGCACTACCGGCAGTCGTTCGAGGACGCCGTCGGGCAGCAGATCGTCGCCGAGGCGTCGCTCACGGACATCGTCGCGATGGCCCAGGACCACGCGGTCGTCTGGCTCGGCGACCACCACTACAGCGACCGGCTGCACGTGCTGCAGCGCGACGTGCTCACGCTCCTGCAGCAGAGCGGACGGCCGCTGCTGCTGCTGCTCGAGGCGATCGGCGAACAGGACGGGCCTGCTGTTGCCGACTACGTCGCCGGCCGCACGAACGAGGAGCAGCTGCGCACGCGCATGCGCCGCCGCTGGCCGGGTTCCTGGCTCGACGACGAAGAGCTCGACGCCCCGCACTACCGCGCGCTGCTGGCGTTCGCGCGCCACCACGCCATTCCGGTCCGCGCCCTCGAGCCAACCCCCAGGCTGCCGCTGGCCGCGCGCGACGCGCGCATCGCCACCACCGTGCGAACGATCGCCGCGGAGCACGCCGATCGCCTGCTGGTCGCCGTGCTCGGCCAGGCGCATCTGCTCGGCGTCGGCGACGTCGTCGCTCGCAGCGGCGTGCCCGGCCTCGTGATCGGCGGCATCCCGCCGGCAACGCTGCGCGCCACCGCACCCGCGGTATCGGCCCGCGATCGGCTCCATCGCAGCGACGGCGGCGTGTGGTGGTTCGGCGCGCTGCTCGCTCCGCAGCCGTGACAACGGTGTCCCACGGGCCGGCCCCCCCCCTGCGCGCGCGACGAACCATGCCTATGGTGCCGCGCCCCGTGCCGTCACTCCGCCGCGCCGTTCTCGTCGCCTGCCAGGCGCTGCTCCTCGTCGCCACTGGCCGCACGCAGGCCCCGGCCGCCTGGGCCAGCCTGTCGGTGCCCACGGGTGTCGTCGCCACGGACCTGCTGAACCTCGGCAAGGTCGTCGCCTACCGCGACGGCATCCAGTTGCACGCCTGGTCGGCCGTCACGCGGAACTGGAAGGTGCATCCGCGCGGCGCGGTCGGGACGACGCGCGTGTTCAACGACTGCGTGCTCACCATCGGCCTCGGGGCCGCGCATGCCTTCTCGTCGATGCGCGGCGCGTTCGCGAGCATGTCGATCGGACCGACGGCGACGCTGCGGAACGGCATCACGAACCAAAACGACTCGGTGCTGCTCGTCGTCGACGGCGCGACGCTGCATGCCTACAGCAGCTTCGTCGGCACGTGGACGTCGCGCGTGTTCCCCGGTCCACCGGCGACGGTGGTGCTGCGGCACACGGCGCTCGCCGCCTACGGCACGATGCTGAGCGCCTACGACGCGTTCACCGGCACGTGGCACGACCTCACCGTTCCGGCCGTGCCCTGGCAACTGTCGGTGGACGGCACCGCCGGCTTCGCGGAGGCGAACGGCACCGTCCATGCCTTCAGCGCCGTGCATGGCGCCTGGTCCACGCGGCAGATCGCGGTCGGTTCGTCGCTCGTGCGTGGCGACGACTACGGCATCTGGATCGGCGGCGGCACCGCGATCGGCTACAGCAGTCTGCAGAACGCGTGGGTCGCGGCAGGACCTGCCGGCACGAACGCGACCCCGTTCGACCTGTTCGCGGTCCTCGACACGCCAGCAGGCAAGCGCGCGTTCTCGGCGTGCACCGCAACCTGGAGCCCCGCGCTGGCCAGCGCCAGTGCTGGCATGGTCGGCAGTGGCAGTACGCTGCTGCTGCAGGACGCTGCCGGCGTCACTGGTTGGAGCGCCGTCAACGACCGCCATGCGACCTTGGCGGGGCCGGCGCTCGGCATGCAGGCGGCCGGCGCCGTGGGATCCATGCTCGCTGCCGGCAACCACCCGGTGCTGTGGAGTTCGCTGACCGGCACCTGGCACCGCGCACCTGGTGCCGCACAGCCGGGCCCACCCTCGCTCACGACGACCGGCGCCGCGGTGGGTGCTGGCAGTGGCGTGTTCGCCTTCGACGGGCGCACTGGCGCCTTCGTGTTGCTGAACACGCCGAGCCTCGCGTGGTCCAGCAACCCCTCGAGCGCTCCGCTGATCGCCTGGGACGCCGCGAACCTGTGGGCGTTCGAGGCACGAAGTGGCCGCTGGCTCGCGACGCCGCGCGCTGGCACCGGCACACCGAGCGTCGCCATCTGGCGCACGTGCGCGCTCGTCGTCGACGGCAGCACGGCGTTCGGCTTCGGGGCGCCCGCCGGCCAGTGGGCCGCGGTGCCACTGCCGGGTCCCGTGCTCGGCACGCGCGTCAACAGCGAGAGCGTGCGCGTGCACACACAGAATCACGTGCTGGCGTTCCCGGCGGTCGGCGAGATCGTGCCGCAGGCGCAGTTCCCGGAGTTCCGGCGCATGCAGCCAGCAGGCGCACCGCTCGACCTCGTGCTCGCGGTGCCGGCGAACGGCTTCGCGCTGCTCGGCATCGGCCGGCTCGCGCGCGCACCGACGCCGCTGCCGGGCTTCGGCGACCTGCTGCTGGACGCGTTGGTGGCGCCGCCGTTGCTGGTGGCCGGATCCACGACCGGCGAACCGGTCACGCTGCATCTTCCGCCTGCGGTCGCGACCGCGCTGCGCGGCGACGAGTGGGGGTTGCAGGCCGCGATGTTCCAGGCGGCGATCCTGCCGGTGGTCGGCACGCCCTGGCTCACCGCTGCAGCGGCGATCTGGCCGCTGTAGGCGCCCCTCGTCGCGCCGGCCTCAGCCGGTACCGCCGCCGCGCGCGTCGACGGCACCAGGGCGGTGCGGGGAGCCGGCGACGATCTGCTCGATCGCTTCGGCCGGCGTGCGGGCAACCGTCCACAGGCCGCGGAAGTGCGGCTGGATGAACCCATCGGCGAAGCCGCGTTCGAGCATCGCCAGCAGCGGCTGCCAGTAGCCGAGCGCGTCCAGGATCACGACCGGCTTGTCGTGGAAGCCGAGCTGCTTGAACGACAGGATCTCGAGCAGTTCCTCGAGCGTGCCGAGCCCGCCGGGCAACGCCACGTAGGCATCGCCGGCCTCGTCGAGCCCGCGCTTGCGCGTGCGCATGTCGTGCACGGTCGCCATCGACGAGGCGCGTTCGCAGTGCACGTTCTTGTCGACGAACTGCTGCAGGATGACGCCGATCGTGCGCCCCCCCGCCTCGCGCGCGCCGCGCGACACCTCGCCCATCAGCCCAAAGCGCCCGCCGCCCCACACCAGTTCCCAGCCGGCCCGCGCGATGCGCGCGCCGAGTTCGGCGGCCAGCGCCCGGTGCGCCTCGGCGATGCGTTCGCTCGACGACGCGTAGACCGTGACCCGGAACGGCCGCGCGGGAGCCGTCATGGCCGGTTGCCGGCCGCGATCCAGCGCTCGAACAGCAGCAGCCCTGCCATCGACTGCCCGTCGCCGAGTTCCTGCGCCAGCAGCCGCTCGCGCGCCGCGGCGAACGGCAGCCGCTCCGGCCGGATGCGCTCGCTCGGCTCGAGGTGCTGGCCGACCGCGGCAAGGCCGCGCGCCAGGAAGAAGTGGCAGACCTCGTTGGAGACGCCCTTGTATGGCGCAAAGCGCCCGAGCGGTGTCCAGTCGCGCGCGACGAGCCCGGCCTCCTCGTGCAGTTCGTGCTGGGCCACCGTCAGCGGATCGTCACCGGGCCGCATGCCGCCGATCGGGAACTCCCAGAGGTCGCGGCCGAGCAGGTAGCGGTGCACGCGCACGAGCACCGTGCTGCCGTCGTCGAACCACGGGATCGCCGCACAGCTGCCGGGCATGTCGACGTACCAGTAGTCGCCGACGCTGCCGTCGGTCTGCACGTAACGGTCGTGGCAGTAACGGTGCCACGGGTTGTCGACCACCACCTCGCGCGACAGTCGGCGGAACGGTTCCTGCTCGTTCATCGCGTGATCGAGAAGTAGAGCTGCCGGCGATCGTCGCTGTCCTCGTAGCGGTAGGGCCAGCCGAGATCGAGGGCGATCGGGATCTCGAGGACCGGGATCTCGATGCGCACACCGATGCCCCAGCTACCGCGCAGTTCGCCGAAGGTCGGATCCTCGGCCGACAGCCCGAGCAGGCCGAAGTCGTTGAAGATCACGCCGCGCACGAGCTCGCGATCGCGCAGATCGCCTTCGAGGCGCGTCGGGACCAGCGGGAAGAAGATCTCCGTGGTCTGGGTCCAGACCGCTTCGCCGCCGAGCGGCCGCCCGAACTGCTTGGGTCCCGCGCGGCGGAAATCGAAGCCGCGCAGGTTGGCGCCGCCCATGTAGAAGCGCTCGGTCACGAACACGTCGTTGCTGTCGTCGAAGGCGTTCGCGAAGCCGAGGAAGTGCTCGACGTGCAGCACGGTGCGATGTCCGTGCGAGTTCTCGGCGAGCGGCACGTAGAGGTTGGCCGAGTGCGTGAACTTCGTCAGGCTCGTCTCACCGCCGAGCGGCCCGCCGATCAGGTCGGCGGTGATGCCGGCGTCGAACCCGGACGTCGGCCGGAACACGTCGTCGTGGTCGCGGTAGCGCGCGTGCAGCCGCAGGCCGCGCAGCTCCGTGCGCCCCTCCGACGCGAACGCGAGCGACGTCGCGTCGGCGGCGAGGTCGTCGATCTCGATCGACTCCTCGCGCGCGGCGATGCCGGCATTCAACTCGTCGCTGAAGTTGTGCGACAGTCCGACGTCGGCGCCGAAGATGTCGCTGGTGTAGCCGTCGGTCAGCCGCCGGATCGTCCGCCGACCGCTGACGCGCAGTTCCCAGGTGTCGAGGTGCTGGCCGAAGACGTCGGGCTCACGGAACGTGATCTGGAACTGGCTGAGGCGACTGCCCGGCGCCAGCAGCATGTTGAGATCCTGGCCGCCGCCGTGGAACGCCTTGTTGTCGATCATCTCGCCGATCACGGTGATCGGATCCGGACTGCTCGGCAGCCGCGTCAGATCGAAGTTGCTCTTGTTGAACGTGACCTGGGCGCGCACGCCCTCGCCGGTGCTGATGCCAGCGCCCCACTGCAGCCGCCCCGTCGAACCGTCGGTCACGTCGAGGCCGATGTCGACGTACTCGGGCTGCCCGGGCACCGGCTCGAGTTGGAGCCGCGGACCGCTCAGGCTCACCGCGTCGTTGAAGTAGCGCGTGCCGGCGATCGACCGCAGCGAACGCTTCACCTCGACCATGTCGATGCGGTCACCGGGAAAGGTGCGGAAACGACGACGGATCACCGCGTCGCGCGTGAACCGGTTGCCGCGGACCACCACGTCACGCAGCCGCTTGGGCACGCCCTCGCTGACCTGGAACACGATGTCCACTTCCGGGGCCGTGCCGTAGGTCTCGACCGGCGTGAACACGCGGCAACCGTCCGGCACCGCACTCATGCCGGGGAAGCGCACCGACGGATGGCCGCGCCGGCCGTAGAAGTCCTCGAGCGCTGCCACGTCGCGCTGCAGCTGATCGTACGAGTAGAACTCGCCAGGCTGCACCTTCACTTCGCGCCGCAGTTCGTCGATCGGGTAGAGCGGTGAGCCAACGAGGGGCTGCTGCGTCGCATCGACGTGCTCGACGCGCACCGACCGCAGGCGATAGCGCGGCCCTTCGACGATGACGATCGCGATGTCGACCTGGTCGCGCTCGGGCGTGAACGCGACGTCGGCGACGTCGACCGTGGCATCGAGGAAGCCCCGCGTGCGGTAGAACAGGCGCAGCCGGTCGAGGTCTTCGTCGAGGATCTCCCGACTCCAGGCGCCGCCGTTGATGAGGCCACGCGCCGGACCGCTCTGGAGTTTCGAGTCGCGCAGCAGGTAGTCGTCGACACCGAGGAAGCCGAACGCCGGGTCGGCGAGGAACGACGCATTGCCGCGGAACGAGATGTCCCGCACCGTGACCTTGGGGCCTTCGTCGACGACGAAGCGCAGCATGCGTTGCACCAGCCGCCGGCCCGGATCGGCGGCGACACCGGGCAACGCATCCGGCACCGGCATCTCCTCGACGGCGATGCTGCAGAACGCGTAGCCATCGCGCCGGTAGCGCGCGAGCAGCACCTTGCGCATCGCCTCGGCTTCGGTGCGCGTGACCTGGCGATCCGGATACAGACCGAGCAGCGCATCCGCCGTGGTGCGATCGATGCCGTACAGCCCGACGAATTCGACGCCGGCGTAGATCTCGACCTCGCGCTCGACTTCGAACGTCACACGCACGCCGCCGTCGACCTCGGCGGCGTAGGCAGCGACCACGAGGCGCCGGTCGTTCCACAGCGCCTGGCAGTCCGCCGAGACCTTGCGCGCTTCGAACGGCTCGCCGACGCGCGTCGTCAGCACTCGCCCCCACGACTCGGCCATCGCCGCTTCGACCACGCGCACCGGCATGCCCGGCCGCTCGGCCTTGGCGAACGTCACCACGCGGACCGGCTTGCCCTGCATGGCCGCGACCGCCGGATCGATCCACGCCTCGCCGCCCTGGGGCGTGTCGACCCGCTTCGCCGGCGGCGGATCCTGCACCTGGGCGCGGATCACCGGCGCCGTCGCCGCCACCATGGCGAGCAGCAGGACAGGCACCGTCGCGCGGCCCATCGGCGCGCGGCGGCGTTCACTGCATCGGTTCGGCCCGGCGGGTGTAGTTCTCAAAACGCATGTACTCGCGGAAGAACCGCAGCACGACTTCGCCCGTCGGGCCGTTGCGCTGCTTGGCGATGATCAGCTGCGCCAAGCCGGCGTTCTGCTCGGTCGGTTTGTAGTAGTCGTCCCGGTGCAACAGGATGATGACGTCGGCATCCTGCTCGATCGCCCCGGACTCGCGCAAGTCACTCATGCGCGGCCGGTGGTCGTCGCGGTTCTCGACGTCGCGGTTGAGCTGGGACAACGCGATGACCGGCACCGAGAGTTCGCGGGCGATGCTCTTCAGGCCGCGCGAGATCGCCGAGATTTCCTGCTGGCGGCTCTCGAACCGGCCGCCACCCGTCATCAGCTGCAGGTAGTCGACGACGACGAGGCCGATGTCGTGCTTCTGCTTGAGGCGGCGGCATTTCGCCCGCAACTGCGTGATCGAGAGACCCGGCGTGTCGTCGACGAAGATCGGGGTGTCGTAGAGCTTCGCCGCTTCGTCCTGCAGCCGCTTGTACTGCTGGTCGGTGATCCGTCCCTTGCGCATCGCCGAGCCGTCGATCTGGGCGCGGCAGCAGAGCATGTTCTGGATGACCTGCTGGTTCGACATCTCGAGCGAGAAGAAGGCGATCGCGGCCCCGTGATTGGACGCGCGCTCCGTCAGGTTGAGGGCGAACGTCGTTTTGCCCATCGACGGCCGCGCCGCGATGATGATGAGCTCGCCGGGCTGCAGCCCGCCGGTCATGTCGTCGAGGTCGTAGAAGTCGGTGCCGAGCCCGGTCAGCCGGCCTTCGCGTTCGCGCAGCCGATCGATGCGCTCGAACGTCCGGTTGAGCACATCGGCGATGCTGACTGCGTCGCCGCTCTTGTCGAGCCGCGCGATCTCGAAGATCTGCCGCTCGGCCTCGTCGAGCAGTTCCTTGGCGTCGAGCTCGTTGTCGTAGGCGCGACGAGCGACATCAAGGCAGGTTTCGAGCAGCCGGCGCTGGACCGCCTTCTCGCGCACGATCTCGGCGTGGTAGACGACGCCGGCCGCGGTCACGACGCCCTCGACGAGATCGAGCAGCGACTCGTGGCCCCCCGCTTCCTGCAGCCGCCCGCTGCGCGAAAGCTCCTCGCCGACGACGATCGGGTCGGTGGCGTGACGGCCGTTGTACGCGTCGACGATCGACTGGAAGATCACCTGGTGGCGCGGCAGGTAGAAGTCTTCCGGCTTCAGGAAGGTGACATCGACGACCGCGTCCGCGTGCAGCAGCAGCGCCCCCAGCACCGAACGCTCGGCGTCGAGGTTCTGCGGCACGACCCGCCCATCGAATGCCTGCTTGAAGTCGACCATGAACGAACTGGCTGCTTACCGGTGTTGTCCCGCCGTGCAAGCCACGACCCTGTGGACAACCTGTCAGTTGACGTGGACGAAATGGGGACGCCGGCGACCGGGTCCGGCAACCGCGCCGGCCGCGGTCGTCGCCGGATTTCTGCGAATCGTCAGCCGAGCACGCGCCCCTGCGTCGCGTCGCCCTCGATCGCGACCACGCCGCGCGCGGCGAGCGCCGCGAGCACTTCGGTGGCCGTTGCGTAGTCGATGCGGAGCTTGCGTTGCAGGAACGCGACGCTCGCCCGCCGCCACAGGGTGACGACCTCGGTGGCCTCCGCGAGCAACGCCTCGTCGACCGCCGCCCCGAACAACTGCTGCTGCATCGGCGCCTCGGCCTGCGGCACGTCGCCAGCCGCCATGGCGACCGGCTCCGGGGCGAGGTCGGGCTCCGGGATCGGTTCCGGCAGCGGATCCGGACGCGGGATCTCGACCAACGGCTCGACCAGGGGCGGCTCCTCGGCGGGACCGCCGAGTGCGGCGTCGAATCCCTCGTCCGCGGCGACTTCGTCCGTGGTTCCTTCGTGCGTGGTTCCCTCGTCCGTGGTCGCGGCGACCAGCGCATCCGGTTCCGGCTCCGACCTGATCGCAGGCTCGGGCTCGGGTTCGGGCTCGGGCTCCGCGTGCCAGACGGCGCGCGCAGCGATCGGAGGTTGGTCCGCCCCGTCGAGTTCCCCACCCGGAGACGCAGCCGCCTCCGGCAGTGCTGGTTCGGCGCTCTCCGGGTTGTCGATCTCCTGGTTGTCAGGCGCCGCCGGAACCCACTCGTCTTCGCGCGGCGCGCGCTCCCTTGCTTCCGCCTCGCGTTCGTAGCGGCGCTCGAAGTAGGAGCGCCGGCGCCGTGGTTCTTCGACTTCGTTGGTCACTGGCGGCACGAAGGCATCCACGACGGGCTCGCTCGGTGACGCCGACACCGGCGCCGCTGCCACCGGCACTGCGGGCTCGGCGGGCACTTCTTCGGCAAGCCGGCGCAAGTGCTCGGCAACCGCCGGTTCGACCCCGCCATCGGCCGCGGGGACCGCGGGACGAGCCGACGAGCGCAACCGTTCGAAGGCATCCTGGAAGAAGAAGTCCGTCGCCAGCAACACCGACGCCAGCGTCATCACGCCGACGAGCAGCAGGCTAACCACGTAGCCGAAGCCGTCGACGAGCACGCCGGCACACCATGCCCCGAGTGCGCCCTGATGGTCGACGGTGGCAGTGCCGCCGCCGCCGAGATTCAGCAACATGCCCAGCATCACCGCCATCGCGACCAGGCGCAGCAGGCGACCGAGCGGGCGATCGATGCGACCGGTCACGCACCACAGGGTGCTCCACACGATCACCATGCCGAAGAACATCACGGACGGTGCAAAGCCGAGGAATCCGTGGACGCCGGCGAAGAACCGCTGCAGCGCCGACTGCGGCACGAACTCGTGGCGATGCAGGTGGTAGTACGAGACGGCGGACAGCGACAGCGCCGCAATGCCCATCGGCACGAACGGCCAGAGCCACTCGGCGACGGTGCGGTTGCGACTCTTCGCCGCAGGCGAGCTCTGCAGGTTCACGGTGGTGCGCCCCTCCCGGGCTTGGCTTGCAGGCGTCCGGCGCCACCGGATGCTGCGGCGTGGACTCTACGCGTCGCCGTGGCGCACGCAAGCCGACGAACGGCGCCGTCGCCGCTCGCTCACTCGGTCGGCGCGTCGCGGCGGTTGGCGGCCGGATCCGACTCGCCCGCGTCCGCAGCCGCGGCCTCCTCGTCGCCGCCGTTCGTGGACCCAGCGAGCGCCGTCGGCTCGCCGTCCACCTCACCAGCGCCGCTCGCCGCGGCCTCGCCGTCCTCGCCAACCTCGCCTTCCTCGGTCGCGGCAGCCTCGTCGGCCTGCGCCTCGCGCAGTTCCTCGCGCGCGTGCCACTCCTCGATCGTCAGCAACACGTCGCGCGACTTGCTGCCGACGAACGGACCGACGAGTCCGTCCTCTTCCATCAGCTCGAGCAGCCGCGTCGCCCGCGTGTAGCCGACGGCGAGCGCCCGTTGCAGCAGCGTCGCCGAGCCACGCTGCTGCCCGAGCACGATCTCGACGGCTTCGCGGTAACGCTCGTCGCGGTCCGCCACCGCGGGCCGCGAACTGCTCTGCGTCTGCATCAGGGATGGCGTGAACTGCGGCTCCTGGCCGTGCTCCTCGAGGAACCGCACCACCGCCTGCATCTCGTCGTCGGCGACGAACGTGCCCTGCGCGCGCAGCAGCGCACCGCCGCCCGGCGGCATGTAGAGCATGTCGCCGTAGCCGAGCAGCTTCTCGGCGCCGTTGGCGTCGAGGATCACGCGCGAATCGATGCGGCGGTTGACCTTGAAGGCGATCTGGCACGGCAGGTTCGCCTTGATGATGCCGGTGATGACCTCGCTGCTCGGCCGCTGCGTCGCCAGGATCACGTGCATGCCGACCGCGCGCGACTTCTGCGCGAGGCGCTGGATCAGCTCCTCGACCTCGTTCTGCGCGACGTTCATCAGATCGGCGAACTCGTCGATGACGATCACGACGTACGGCAACTGCACGCGTTCGGCGTCGGGCTCGCGCTGCAGGCGCTTGGCGAGCTCCTGCTGGCCGAGACGGTTGTAGTTGCGGATGTGGTTGACGCCCGCGCCCGACAACAGCGCGTAGCGGTTCTCCATCTCGTCGACGGCCCACTGCAACACGCTGGGGGCCTTCTTCATGTTGGTGACGACGTCGCAGCACAGGTGCGGCACCCGCTTGTAGGCCTGCAACTCGACCATCTTCGGGTCGACCAGGATCAGCTTCACCTGGCTCGGCGTGCGCGTCATCAGGATCGACAGCAGGATCGTGTTGATGCACACCGACTTGCCGGACCCCGTCGTGCCGGCGATCAGCAGGTGCGGCATGCGCGCGAGGTCCTCGACGATCGGATTGCCGGCGACGTCCTTGCCGAGGTAGAGCGGGATCGCGAGATCCTCCGACCGCCCGAACTGGTCGAGCAGGTCGCGCATGAACACCTTCTGCCGCTCGGCGTTCGGCACCTCGATGCCGATCGTGTCCTTGCCGGGGATCGGGGCGACGACGCGCACCGACACCGCCTTCAGCGCTGCCGCGAGGTCGGATTCGAAGCCGACGACCTTGTTGACGCGAATGCTGTCGGCGAGGCGCAACTCGTACTGGGTGACGGCCGGCCCCACCGACGCCGCGACGACCTCGGAAGCGATGTCGAAGTTGGCGAGCTTGTTGACGATCGCCTGGCCGCCACGGGCGAGCGCGTCGGACGTGGTCGTCGCGTCGTTGAGCACCGGCTCCTGGAACAGCTCGATCGGCGGGAACGGGTAGTCGTCGAACGGCAGCGCGCCCTGGCCGGTCTTCTTCGGTTTCGGCTTGGGCTTCGGACGGGGCTTGGGCTTCAGCACGACGATCGGCAGCGGCGCTGCCGGGGTCGGCGTCGCCGGCGGCGGAGGCTCCGCAGCAACTGCCGGCGTCGGCGCCGACTCCGGCGGGGTTGCCGCCAGCGCCGGCCGCGGCAGCACCACAACCTCGTCTTCCTTCTCGTCCGTCTCGTGCTTCTCTTCTTTCGCCTCGGCGGCCGCATCGGCCGACCCCGCGCCGTCCTCGTCGACGTCGGGCGCCACCGGCGCGCGTTTGCGGCGGCTCGGCCGCGGCGACGGTTCTTCGGCGTCGTCCGACCGCTCGGACGCGTCAGCGGCAGCGGCAGCGGACGAAGCCGGTGATGCCCCGGCCTCGGCAGCAGGATCGCCGGCAGCCGCGCGTCGAGGTGCGGGCTCCGCACTCGCGACCCGCCGGCGGCGACGCGCGGGCTCGAGTTCTTCCACCGGCATGCTCGTCGCACCCACACCCGCCGCGGCGGCGGCAGGTTCGGGGCCGCGCCGGAACAGGCGGCGCCACAGCAGATCGAGCCCCGCGAACGTGCGCACGACGAGCTGCGAGAACAGCCACTCGGTGGCGATCATCAGCGCCATCACGGCGCCGAAGCCGACGACCAGCAAGCGACCCGTCGCGCCGAACGCCGACTCGAGGCGCTGCGACACCACGTGCCCGAAGACGCCGCCGGGCCCGAACGGCGCCGACGCCGAAGCCACGATCGGATCGCCTGCCGATGCGCCCGCGAACAGGATCGCCAGCATCGCGGCGAACACCACGGCACCGAGCGCCTTGATCGTCGGCCGCGCCAGCGGCCGCCCGAAGAACAGCCACACCGCGGCCGCCAGCAGCATCACGAACGGCACCCATCCGGCGTACCCGAGCGACCGCGTGAAGCCGTGCGCCAGGTGGTAGCCGACCGCGCCGCCGAGGTTCTGCAGGTCGCCGGTCGGGATCGGGCCGTCGAGGTCGGCGAACCGGAATGTCGCGAGCGACAGCAGCGCGAACAGCGCGAACCCGGAGAGCGCCAGCGCGACGACCTCGCGCGCCCGCGGCGACAGGCCAGGGCGCGGCGCGTCGTCGAGCGGCACGAAGCGGTTGGGACGCTTCTTCGGCGCCGGATCGGAGTCGTTGTCGTTCTTGCTCACGTCGATTCCCTCGCCGCCGCCATGTTGACGGCGATCGCGACGATGCGCGCGGCCGCCGCGTCCTTGTCGAGCCGGCCCAGAGCCTCGTCGCGGCCATCACGGTGGCACACGACGAACTGCGCCTGCGTGCTGCCGATCGCGTCGTGAAGGTTGACGACGATCGCATCGAGGCGCTTGTTCTGCAGCTTGCTTCGCCCACGGGCGATCGCCGCCGGCATGCCCGCCGATGCCGACTCCAGGGCGAAGCCCACCACCGTGCGCGCGCCCTTGTTGGCCGCGAGCCCGGCGACGATGTCAGGATTCGGCACCAATTCGAGGTGCCTTGCGGCGGGTCCGCGAGCCGGCTTGCCGGCGACGCGCACCGCCGGCCGCCAGTCGGCGACCGCGGCCACGGCGATCGCGATGTCGGCGGTAGCGAACGCGCGTTCGGCGGCGGCTTGCATCTCCAGCGCCGACGTCACCGGCACGACGGCGACGCCCGACGGCGGCGCGACCTCGACGGGACCGAGCACCAGCGTCACACGATGACCCGCGGCCAGCGCCGCCTTGGCAAGGGCGCACCCCATGCGCCCCGAGCTGCCATTGCTCAGGAACCGCACGTCGTCGAGATACTCGCGAGTCGGACCCGCCGTGATCAGGATGGAGACCATGCCCCCGTCGAAGCGGCCGAGGAACGCCGCAAAACCGCCAGCCGTCCTATCGTAGTAACAGTCGCCGCGCGGGGGAGAAAAAACAGCGGGGCGCATCTACATAGGCCGGCTCGACGAACGCGACCGCGGTCGCGATCGAGCCTGCCCTGTGAACCCGAGTCGACTCGCCCTTCCCCTGTACTTCGTTGCCGCCTCCTGCTGGTCGCCCGGCGCCAGCAAGGAGTCCGCCGACGAGCAGGTCTACGCGATCCTCGCCTCGGCCTCGCAGCAGGTCACGGGCGCCACGCGTCCGTTCACCGTCGAGCGGCCCGTCGACACGCTGCGGCAGCGGCTGGTCGCCGGCAAGGAACCGGTGCGGCTGTCGCTGGCCGAGGCCCTCGACGTCGCCGCCGAGAACAGCCGCGACTTCCAGTCGCAGAAGGAACAGCTCTACCTGGCGGCGTTGAACCTGACGCGGAGCCTGCACGACTTCGCGTGGCGATTCGGCGGCGGCGGCTCGGCGGAGGTCAGCGGCGAGAGCGACGAGACCGCCGACGTCAACCTCGGCACCGATCTGTCGGCGGCGGCGAACAGCGTCTACGGCACGCGCGTCGTCGCCAGCTTCGTCAACACCTTCCTGCGCTCGGTCGTCTCGGGCGGCAGCTTCGACGGCGGCTCGATCCTGAACCTGACGCTGACGCAGCCGCTGCTGCGCGGCGCAGGCCGGCGCATCGTGCGCGAGCCGCTGACCCAGTCCGAACGCGACGTGGTCTACGCGATGCGGGCGTTCGAGCGCTTCCGTTCGGACTTCGCGGCAGGCGTCGTCAGCGACTACTGGAACGTCGTGCGCCAGGCCGCCGACCTCGCCAACGTCGAGGCGAACTACGCGAGCATCCTGACCGACAGCGAACGCATCCAGGAGCTGTTCGTCGCCGACCGCGCGACGATCACCGACCTCGGCCGCGCGCGGCAGAGTCAGTACGCAGGCGATGCCCAGCGGGTCGCCGCCAAGAACCGGCTGCAATCGGCTTTGGACCGCTTCAAGTTGACGCTCGGCCTGCCAGTGGCCGCGCAGGTCGATCTGGACCCGGCCGAGCTCGACAAGCTCGTCGCGACCGGCGTGCAGGCGATCGACATCGCCGAGGCGGACGCGCTGGCGCTGGCGCTGTCCCGGCGTCTCGACCATCGCACGACCGTCGACGAGGTCGAGGACGCGGGCCGCCGCATCCTGGTCGCCGAGGACGCGCTCGGCATGGCGCTCGACTTCACCGCGGCGTTGAACGTCCCCGCCGAGTCGGGCAAGGGCCTCAACCTCGATTGGTCGCGCGTGAACTGGTCGGCCGGTTTCGAACTCGACCTCGCGCTCGACAAGCTCGTCGAACGCAACGCGCTGCGCAGCGCACTGATCACGATGGACCGTTCGCTGCGTTCGCGCGAGGCGAGCGAGGACCAGGTGGCGGCCGATGTCCGCGCGTCGCTGCGCGACATCCAGAGCGCGCTCGACACCCACCGCATCCAGACGCTCGCCGTCGAACTGGCGAACCAGCGCGTCGAAGCCCAGACCGACCTCTACACCGCCGGCCGCGTCGAGGCGCGGGAGCTGCTCGACGCCAAGGACGACCTGTTGCAGGCGCGGCTCGACCTGACCGCGGCGACCGTCGACTACGCGATCGCGCGCCTGCAGCTGATGAACAACTTGGAGGCCATCGCTCTCGAACCGACCGGACTGCGGTTCGACCCGACCCTGCCGATGCCACAGTCGAAGCCCGCGGAATAGACCCATGAGCCACGTGAGAACCCGATCGAATCGCCGCCTGCTGGTCGTGGCCGCGCTGCTGGCCGCGTGCAGCGACTCGGCGCCGAACACGCCGGACCCCAACCAGTTCGTGGTGCAGGTCGCCGACCTGCCGATCACGGTGCGCGAGAACGCCGAACTGCAGGCGCTGCGGGAGACGATCGTGCGGTCCGAAGTCGAGGGTCAGTCGACGATCATCTTCATCGTGCCCGAGGGCACGGTCGTGAAGCAGGGCGACAAGCTGGTCGAGCTCGACGTCAGCGAGCTGGTCGAGAAGTCTTCGAACCAGGAGATCGCGGTCGAGAAGGCACGGAGCTCGCTCGAGCAGGCGCGGACGCAGCAGAACATCCTCGAGAAGGAGCTGACCACGAAGCGCAACACCGCGACGTCGCAGCTCGAGATCGCGCGCATGAACCGCGAGAAGCTGCTCGGCGCACGCGACGGCAACGGTTCCGAGGGCAAGAACGCGGACATGGTGACGCGCCTGCGCGAGCTCGTGACGCCGCCGCCCGATGCAAACGACGCCGAGCCCGCGCCGAGCGGACTCGCCGCGCGCGTGAATCCGGCGAACTACGCCGGACTCGTGGACCGCGCGACGAAGCTGCTGACCGGCAAGGGCGAGACGGCGGCGGAGAGCCTCGCGCGCGACATGGGCGAGATGGCCAACAAGATCCTGCAGCAGGCCGACCAGATCCGCCTCGCGATGGCGGACCTCAAGGTCAAGGAGGACACGCTGCTGCACAGCCGCCGGCTCGCCGCGAAGAAGTTCATCACGCGCAACGAGCTCGAGCGCGACGAGCTCGCCTGGCAGAGCCAGCAGTCGAAGGTCACGATCGCGTGGAACGACCTCGAACTGCTGATCAACTACACGCTGCACACCGAGCGCATCAAGGCGACGCAGGACTTCGAGAACGCGACGCTCGAGCTCGACCGCGTCGAAGCGAGCAACGACGCCGAACGCAAGAAGGCCGCGTTCGACATCGACGCGAAGACCAAGGAGTTCACGCTCGCCAAGGAGCGCCTCGACAACCTCAAGCGCCAGATCGACAGCGCGGTGATGCTGGCGCCGACGCCGGGCACCGTGGTCTACGCACGCATCGACCGCAACCGCGGCGGCGGCGAAGCGGTGCGCGAAGGCGTCCAGGTGCGCGAACGGCAGGAGATGATCATCCTGCCCGACACCACCAAGATGCGTTGCGTCATCAAGGTGCAGGAAGCGCAGGTCGACAAGGTGATGCGCGGACAGCCGGCCCACGTCACGGTCGAGGCGTTCCAGGGCGAGACGTTCACCGGGCGCGTCACCAGCGTGGCACCGGTCGCCGACAGCAACAGCGGCTGGATGACCAGCGACCGCAAGGTCTACACGACGTTGGTCGAGCTCGACTCGGACAACCCTGACGGCCGCCTGCGTTCCCGCATGGCGGCGAACGTGACGATCTCCGTGGAAACGGTGAAGGACACGCTGCCGGTGCCGCTGCAGGCGGTGTTCCGCGACCGCTCGGTCAACTACGTCTGGAAGAAGTCGCCGGCTGGCCCGGTGGCGACGCCGGTCCGGGTCGGCCGCCAAAACACCGAGCGCGTCGCGCTCCTCGATGGAGTCGCTGGCGGCGACGTGCTGCTGCTGCTGGCGCCCGCGGGCGTGCCCGAACCGAAGTTCGAGCAACCGGTGGCCCCCGAACCGGCCCCTCTGAAACCGCAGCCCGGCAACGGAAAGGAAGACGGCAACGGCAACGGCAACGGTCCGACCAACGGCGGCGACGGGCCACGCCGTGGGACTGGCATGGGCGCGATGAACAAGCCGCTCGCCGAAATGACGCCGGACGAACTCGCCGCCTACCGGGACCGGCTCGACGGCATGAGCCGCATGATCGATGGGGCGCGCCAGGCCGGCAACGGCGAAGCCGCCAACGAGATCGAGACGACGCTCGCCGCCCTGCGGGCCGCGCTCGACAAGAACGACCTCGTCGCCGGCCAGGTGCAGAGAGACAAGCTCAGCGCATTGATGCGGCGCATGGGCGGAGCGCGCGGCGAAGGCGGCGAGCGCCCGCGCCGCGGCGGCAATGGTGGCGAGGACGGCGGTGGTCGCCGCGGCAACTGAGGGGAACGCCGTGACGGCAGCCGATCGTCCGATCATCGCCGAGTTCGTCGACGTCCACCGTCACTACGTGATGGGCAAGAACGTCGTGAAGGCCCTGAACGGCGTGTCGATGCAGGTCCGCAAGGGCGACTACCTCGCGATCATGGGCCGCTCGGGATCCGGCAAGAGCACGATGCTGAACATCCTCGGCGGGCTCGACCGCCCGACGTCGGGCGAGTACCGCGTCGGCGGCCGCGACGTGAGTCGCCTCAGCGACGACGACCTCTCCGACGTGCGCGGCCGCGAAATCGGGTTCATCTTCCAGTCGTTCAACCTGATCCCGCAGCTGACCGTGCTCGAGAACCTCGAGGTCCCGCTGTTCTACCAGGGGCGTGTCGGCCCCGAGTCGCGCCGCAAGGCCGAGCACCTCGCCGGACGCGTCGGCCTCGGCGGCCGGCTCGAGCACAAGCCGATGGAGCTGTCGGGCGGCCAGCAGCAGCGCGTCGCGATCGCCAGGGCCTTGATGAACGACCCGCTCTTCCTGCTCGCCGACGAGGCGACCGGCAACCTCGACAGCAACACCGAGAAGGAGATCCTGGACCTGTTCGACGACTTGCGGCCGGACGGCGTCACCATCGTCGTGGTCACCCACAACCCGAAGGTCGCCGAACGCGCCGACCACACGCTGTGGCTGAAGGACGGGCAGGTCGAGCAGTTGATCGACAACCGCGCCGCGGCCGGCAGGGGTACCACGTGATCCGCGACACCATGCGCATGGTTCGGCTCGGGCTGAAGAGCCTGATGCTGCACAAGCTGCGCAGCACGCTGACGACCGCCGGCATCCTGTTCGGCGTCGCTTCGGTGATCGCGATGCTGGCGGTCGGCGAGGGCGCCTCGGCCGAGACGCTGCGGCAGTACCGCGAGATGGGCGTCACCAACGTGCTCATCCGCAGCAAGAAGCCCGAAGAGACCCAGCAGTCGTCGACGTCGAGCACGATGAGCATTCTCGGCTACGGGCTGGTCTACCACGACGCCGACCGCATCCAGAACCTGCTGCCGACGGCCACGGTCGTGCGCGTTCGCGAGTTCCAGCGCGGCGTGATCCGTGGCGAGAACTGGACCAGCACGATCATCGTCGGCACCGAAGTCGACTTCCTCGACGTCACCAACATGAAGGTCGACGAGGGCCGCTGGCTGTCCGAACTCGACCAACAACACCAGGCCAACATCTGCGTGATCGGCCACAAGCTGGCACGCAACCTGTTCCCGCTCGAGGACCCGGTCGGCAAGACGATCCTGGTCGGCATCGAGGATCGCTTCGAAGTCGTCGGCGTGCTCGAAGGCCAGGGCCGCGCCGCGTCGCCCAACGGCACGACGCTCGACGAATGCGCGTTCATCCCGCTGACCAGCTCGAGAAGGCGCTTCGGCGACACCGTGCGCAACCCGTCGACGAACCGCTTCGAGAACGTCGAGCTGCAGGAGGTCAAGGTCAAGATGCCGTCGACGGACGACGTCGAGATGGCGGCCGCGGTGCTCGATCGCATGTTGATGAGCGACCCGGTGCACAGCGCCAAGAAGGACATCGAGATCACCGTGCCACTCGAGCTGCTGCGCAAGGCCGAGGCGACCGAGCGCATGTTCAACCTCGTGCTGGCGGTGATCGCGTCGATCAGCCTGCTGGTCGGCGGCATCGGCATCATGAACGTGATGCTCGCGACGGTGACCGAGCGCACGCGCGAGATCGGCATCCGCAGAGCACTCGGCGCCAAGAAGAAGCACATCGTGCAGCAGTTCCTGGTCGAGGCCGGCGTGCTGTCGGCGCTCGGCGGACTGGTCGGCGTCGGCCTCGGCGTGCTGGTGCCCTACGGCATCGAGCGCTGGTTCGAGCAGCAGACGGACGTGCAGCCGCCGCACGTGCTGCTCGCGTTCGGCATCTCGGCCGCGGTCGGCGTCGTCTTCGGGCTCTACCCGGCGTGGCGGGCCGCCAACATGGACCCGGTCGAAGCCCTGCGCCACGAGTGACGCAGCGGCTGCGTGACTACGCCTTGACGGCCGCGTGCTTCTCGACGAGGTCGATCAGCTCGTCCGGTTCGAACGGCTTGCGGAAGTAGTCGACCGCACCCATCTCGGCGCTCTTCTGATGGCCGCGGCTGTGCTCGCGGGCGGTGAAGATGACCACGGGGATGTTGGCCGTCGCGGTCTCCTTCTTCAGGCGCGTCAGCGTCTCCCACCCGTCGATGCCCGGCATCATGATGTCGAGCAGGACGAGGTCGGGACTCTGGGTCTTGGCCTTGGCGATGCCGTCTTCACCGTTGGTGGCCGACTCGACGCGGAACCCTGCCGCCTCGAGGACCATCTGCGTGGACACGATGATCAGCTTCTCGTCTTCGATGATCAGGACGGTTCGTTGCGTGGTCATGCTCTCTGCTCCGTGGCTGCGGACGCGGCCGCAGCCGCTCGGCCCTGCCGTTGCAGCGGCAGGTTGAAGGAGAAATCGGCTCCGTGGCCCAGTTGGCTGGAGACTTCGATGCGACTTCCGTGCGCCTCGACGATGCCCTGGGCGACGAACAGACCGAGGCCGGCGCCACCGTGGTGGCGCGTCAGCGGGTCCTCGACCTGGAAGAACTTCTCGAAGATGCGTCGGTGGTAGCGCGGATCGACGCCGATGCCGTCGTCGCGAACCCGGAACCGCAGGTCGTCACCCGAGCGCTCGATGGCAACGGCCACCCGGCCACCGTCGCGGGCGAACTTGACCGCGTTCTCGACCAGCGCCTGGCAGGCGCGGCGCAGGCCGGACCGATCGGCGTCGAGTTTCTCGTCACCGCCCTCGACCGCGAGCGTCAGCTCGATGTGGCGCCCACGCGCCGGTTGCTCGAACGGTTCGAGCAGCCCGTTCGCCAGCGATGCGACCGTGCAGACTTCGCGATCCTGGCCGTAGTCGGCGGATTCGAGGTTGCCCAGGTTGATCAGCTTGTCGATCTGGTGCTCGAGGCGGATCGCCTGTTCACGGATCGACTCGCAGGCCGCCTGCTGGCGTTCGCCAAGGGGACCGAGCCGCCCCTTCGTCATCATCGTCGCGAACGTCTTGATGCCGGTCAGCGGCGTGCGCAGTTCGTGGGCGACGATCGACAGGTACTGGTTGCGGAGCTGGTCGGACTTGAACGACGCCGTGACGTCGCGCAACACGGTCAACACGCCGGCTGGCTGGCCGAGGTGGTCGTTGACGACCCGCGTGTCGCAGCGGATGTAGAGCAGATCGTGCGCGTCGGCGTGCACCTCGACGGTGCGTGACGCTTCGCGTTCCTGCGCCATGCGGGCGTGGTCCGCCACGATCGCGGCCAGGAGATCGGCTCGCCCCGGCAGCGCCGACAACGGCTGGCCGATCGAGCAGAACGCCTTGGCGCCGAGCAGGTCCTCGGCCGCGGCGTTGAGCATCGCGATCGCGCCGCCGCGATCGACGAACACGACGCCATCCATGATGTCCGTGATCTGGCCCATCGCGACCTGCAGCCTCCGCCCACCGTCTGCTCCGGTGATCGCGGCCCGCGGGCCGCATCACCCTGGAGTCACTTCGGGTTCTTGATCGCCTGCAGCGCGTCGTCCTCGCGTTCGAAGATCGCGAGGTGCTTGCTGATGCGCATGATCTCGAAGATCTTGACGATGAACGGCTTGATGTTGCTCAGGTAGAGCTTGCAGTTGCGCGACGACGTCACGTTGTTGGCGACGATGATCAAGCCGACGCCGCAGGAGTCGATGATCTTGACGTTGTCGAGGTTCAGCACGAAGTGCTGGTACCCTTCCTCGATCTTGCCGTTGACCGTCTCCTTCAAGGACTCCTTCAGGGAGTCCGTGACGTAGAAGTTCAGGCTGCGATCGTTGAACGTGATGATGACGGTCTTGTCATCCTTGAGCGTCGTGACCGACAGGCCCTGGCTCTTCTTGCCGACGATTTCCATGGCGTTCCTCGGGGCGCACGCCCGGTCAACCCGGGATGGCGCTCCCCGTGCATCGGCCGGCCGGTCGCCGCGGGTTGAGCACCGCGCCAGAAACCCGGACCGACCGGCGGACCGTCAGCCAGCGCCGCCCTCGGCTGCCTGCCCCATGGCGCCCCCATAACGCAGGGCGATGTTGCTGCGCCCGAGGTCGGCCAGCAGCGCGTGGCTCTTCTTGAGGCCCAGCTGGTTCGCCTTGTTGGCGACGCTGACGACACTGCGACGCAACTCCCGTGCAACCGTGAGGTTGTCGCGATCGGCGTAGATCTCGCGCAGGCGGGTCACGTCGGCCGCGGACCACCGCGGCATCGCGACGCGGCCCGTGCGCGCCATGCCACCGTCGTTCGCCGCCGCAGCACCCGCGGCGAACCGCTTGTCCTTGGCGAGGCACAGGCGGGCCGCCATCGCGGTGATCTCGCCCACCGGTCGCGACAGGCAGACCTCGAGGTCGTCGTCCGACCGCGTGCCGTAGAGGTCCTTCAGGCTGAGCTGCTCGGCGCGCGCCCACGGCCCGGTGCGGACCCGCGCGCGCAGCTCGTCGGCCCGCCGGCGAACGTCCGCCGGGGCGCGGCCCGTCATCGCCGCGAGCAATCGTGGTTCGACCGCCCCCCACGATTCGCGCAACATCGCATCGTCGCTCGCGGTCCAGTCGCCACGGCGGGGCGGCACGCGCAGCAACAGGAACGCCTTGCGCCGCACGCTCTCCGCCGACCGCCGCAACAGCGTCGCCGTCACGGCGACGCCACGACGCGGCAGCAACTGGCGCAGGCGTTCGAACTCCTGCACCGACCAGTTGCCGGCGCGCATCGCCCTGGTCATCGCGCGCCTTCCTCGCTGGACGCGAGCTGCTGCTGCCAGCGCGGCTGGATGCGATCCTGGACGAGCTTGCGCACGGCCGACGTCGAGTGCATGGCGAGCGCTTTCGCCGCGAGGTCCTGGCACTCCGCGAGCGTGAAGCTGCGCAGCATCAGCTTCACGCGCGGCACGAACACCGGCGCCATCGACAACTCGCGATACCCGAGCCCGACCAGGATCGGCGTGAACACCAGGTCGCCGGCGATCTCACCGCAGATCGACGCCGGCTTGCCGGCCGCGCCGGCCGCGGCAGCGATCTGCTGCAGCACGCGCAGCACGCCCGGATGGAACGGGTCGTACATCTTCGCGACCCGCTGGTTGTCGCGGTCGACGGCGAGCAGGTACTGCACGAGGTCGTTGGTCCCGACCGAGACGAAGTCCGCGACCGGCAGCACGTCGGGCAGCACCGGCACCAGCACGGGCACCTCGACCATCACGCCGAGTTCGATGTGCGGATCGAACGGCACGCCGGTCGCGCGCAGGTCGGCGGCGAGCTGGTCGAGCACCTCGCGACACCGCACCACTTCCGACCGCGTGCTGATCATCGGCAGCAGGATGCGCGCGTGGCCGAGCGCGCTGGCGCGCAGGATCGCCCGCATCTGGGTGTAGAGGATGTCCGGCCAGTCGAGGCACAGCCGGATGCCGCGCCAGCCGAGAACCGGGTTGCGTTCTTCCGGCATCCGGAAGTAGCCGAGCGGCTTGTCGCCGCCGACGTCGAGCGTGCGGAACGTCACCGGCTTGCCCCCGGCTCCCTCCATCGCCCGGCGATACATGCCCACCTGCTCGTTCTCGCTCGGGAACTGGCGCCGCTCCATGAACGCGAACTCGGTGCGGAACAGGCCGATGCCGGCGATCGCGTCGACCTCGAGCGCGTCGAGGTCGCGCACGCCTTCGACGTTGGCGAGCAGTTGCACCAGCACGCCGTCGGGCGTGACCGACGGCTGGAAGAGCACTTCGGCGATGCGCCGGTCGATGGCCCGCTGCTCCCGTTGGCGCTGGCGGTACTCGGCCAACTCCTCCGGCGACGGCTCCAGGATCACCAGCCCAGCGTCGCCGTCGACGATCGCCATGGTGCCCGTCGTCGACTCGCGCAGGATCGGCTCGATGCCGACCACCGACGGGATGCCGAGCGAACGCGCGAGGATCGCGCCGTGCGAGTACTTGCCGCCGTGCGCGGTGACGATGCCGCGCAAGTGCGCGCGGTCGAGGATGCCGGCGTCGCTCGGCAGGAACTCGTCGGCGCCGAACAGGTAGTCGGCGCCGTTCGCGGTGTACTTGTGGCGCTCGCTCGCCAGCAACGCGCCGACGAGCTGGCGGCCGATGTCGCGCAGATCCGCGGCGCGCTCGCGCATCGCCGGGTTCTCCATCGCCGCGAACACGGCCTCGTACCGCGCGATCACGCGCTGCAGCGCCACCTCGAGGTTGACGTGGTGCTGCACGATCTCGCCCTCGACATCACGCCGGAACGTCTGGTCGTGCAGGATCGCCAGCTGCGCGTCGTAGATGCGCACGTCGTGCTTCTCGAGCGATGACGCGAGCTCGCGCTGCAGGTCGAGCAGGTTCGTCGCCACGCCGGCGATCGCACCCGACAGACGCGCTCGCTCGCCGTCCAGGTCGGCGTCGGCCACCTTCCACGTCGGGATGTGGTCGAGCGTCGCGTGGAAGTGCACGATCGGCGCGATCGCGACGCCACGCGCGGCGGCGATGCCTTTGAGCCTGCGGGACATCGTTGGCAGCGCGTTTTCGGCGACGCTGCGGCACTTTGCAACATGCGCGCTTCATCCGCGCGCGAGCGGGAGCCGATCGATGCCCCGGAAAACGCCCGCACGCACCATGAAGAACAAGAAGAAGTCGACGCGCAACCGCGACACGCAAGCGGCCGCGGAGGAAACCGCCGAGTTCGTCGACACGGCATCCACGACGACGACCAGCGACGAGCCGATGGACGCAGTGGCGCCGACCTCGTCGACCGACGGGACGCCGGAGCCGATCGACCCCGCCACCATCGATCCCTCGGAACTCGATGCCCTGGCCCACGCCGCAGCGTCCGACGACGCCGGCAACGCCGCGTTGCCCGCGGACGCCACGAGCGTCACGGCAGCCGCAGCTTCGCCTCGGGCAGGCGGGCTGGCCGCGGGGCTCGCGGGGCTCGCCGCGGCAGCCGCCCTGGCCGCGCCCTTCGTGCCGGCGATGGCCACGATCGGCATGACCAGCGGTGCCTGCGGCGTGCTCGCCGCGGTGCTGTTCGTGGCCTCCCGCGGTCAACGCCAACAAGCGAACCTGCAGCAGCAGCTCGCCGCGAACCACGAGTCACTGCAGCGACTGCGTGCGGAGCCCGCACCGGCGATGCCGGCGGCCGGCGACGAACTGCAGCACCTGTTGATGTCGCTCCAGCGGCAGGACGAGAAGATCAACAACCTCACGAAGGCCATCAAGATGTACGGCAAGCCCTTGATGGACATCGCCGGGCAGAGCACCGAGCTGGTCGGCGCCGTCGGGCGACTCGAGCAGACGTCGGCGCAGCGCGCCGCGGCAGCGGAGCAGGCGTTCGGCAAGCTCGCGACGCACGACCAGTTCGCACAGGTCGCCAAGCAGGTCGAAGCGGCCGGCGGCAAGTCCCCGACGCTCTCGCTCGAACCGCTGCAACAGCACCTGTCCCGGCTCGAGGTCGGGCTCGCCGCGGTGGCGCAGCGTCTCGACAGCAGCGATGTGCAGAAGAGCCTGCTGCGCCTCGAGGAGGCCAGCCAGAAGGGTCGCGAGGCGATGCAGGAGTTGCTGAAGGGCGACAGTGTCCAGAAGGCGACGAGCCAACTGCAGCACTGCGTCGACGCGGCGACCAAGGGACTCGCCGACGGCCTCGGCCAGATGCGCGACGGCAACCTCGGACGGCTCGAGAGCACGGTGCGCGACATCCAACGCGAGGTGTCGGGCGTGGCGACGACGATCGCGCAGATCAACGCCGTGATGAAGAACGGCAGCCGCGTGGCCGCGACCAGCCCGCCGCCCGCGAACCCGGGCGCAGGTTCGTCGACGCCGGCTCCGACGAGTGCGGAGTCTTCGACGGCGGGCCCAGCGCCGTCGGCGACGGCGACGATGGCGCCGACGCCCGCACCAGCACCGGCAGGCGGCGACGCCACCGGCTACCAGACCGGGGCCCGCACGACCGGCAGCGCCAACGTGCTCGGCGCGATCGCCAAGCTGAAGAAGCTGAAGGGCTGACGTTCGCTGCGGTCGCCGTGCGGTAGCGTTCGCGCGTGGCCGACGTCGACCCGAGCCGGTGCCCGCTGTGCGGCAAGAGCAACGCCTGCGCGATGGCGGCAGGCAGCGGCTCGTGCGGGACGTGCTGGTGCGCGAAGGTCACCGTCTGCCAGGACGCGCTGGCGCGCGTCCCGGCGGCCGCGAAGGACCGCGCGTGCCTGTGCGCCGACTGCGCGCGCGGCGCCACGGTGGCGCCGCCGCAGCAGGCCGCTCCAATGCGGCGATGAACGCTCTCCCGCCCGGCGTCACGCGCACCCAGGATCCCGGCGGCCGCGACGCGCTGCGCCTCGACGGCCCCGGCGGCAGCGTGCTGGTCGCCATGCTCGGCGCGCAGGTGCTGTCGTGGAAGTCGCCCCTCGGCGAAGTGCTCTGGTGGGGCTCACGCGCCGAGTACTCGCCCGGCAAGCCGGTGCGCGGTGGCATCCCGCTGGTGTTTCCGTGGTTCGGCGACCACCCGACCGACAACAAGCTGCCGGCCCATGGCTTCGCCCGTGCGTTGACCTGGCAGCTCGCCGCCGCGCGTCCCGGGCCCGAAGTGACGTTGGCGGCCACCGACGACGCGACGACGCTCGGGCTCTGGCCCCACGCGTTCGCACTCGAGCTCACGATCGCGCTGACCGACGCGCTGCGGATCTCGCTGACGATCCACAACCGGGGCCACGCGCCGTTCCGCTGCGAAGAGGCCCTGCACACCTACTTCGCGCTCGGCGACGTGCACACCGCATCGGTGCACGGGCTGCAGGGCGTGCCCTGCATCGAGACGGCGAAGGAGCCCGAGGTCGACTGGGATCCGCGAACGCCGATCCACTTCCGCGCCGAGACCGACCGCGTGTTCCAAGGTGCGCCGGACCGTCTCGAGCTGCGCGCGCCGGCCCTGCGCCGCGTCGTGGCACTCGACGCACGGAACGCGCGCTCGGCGATCGTCTGGAACCCGTGGCCTGCCAAGACCGCGCGGCTGTCCGGCATGGCGCCCGACGACTGGCAGCGCTTCTGCTGCGTCGAGACCGCGAACGTCAAGGCGAACGCGCTCGCGGTGGCGCCGGGCGCACGCCACACGCTGGCGCTCGCGCTGACGTGCCGGAACGCCTGAACGGCGCTACTCGAGTTCGAGCAGCAGCGCCCCCGCCGCCACGGCTTCGCCCTTCTTGCACAGCACGCGCGTCACCTTGCCCGCAGCTTCGGCGGCGAGCGGGTTCTGCATCTTCATCGCCTCGAGCACGACCAGCGTCTGGCCCGGCTCGACGACGTCGCCGACGGCGGCCTTGACGTCGATCACGATGCCCGGCATCGCCGCGCGCAGTTCCTGCTTGCCCGACGCCTTGTTGCCGGCGACCGCGTGCGCGGCGCGCTCGCGTTCGTCCTCGACGTGAACGACGAAGCGCTGGCCGAGCATCTGGATCGTCACGGTCTCGCGATCGACGTCGGCGACCACGTCGTAGCTGCGGCCGTCGACGAGCAGCGAGAACGTCTCGCCGTCGCCGACGAGCGCCAGGTCGAGTTGCCGGCTGTGATCGCCGCTGCGCGCGACCAGCTTGCCGCCGATGCGTTCGATCGTGGTCTCGCGTTCGACGCCGTCGAGTTTCGTCAGGTACTTCACGGTGCCCCCCGGCGCAGCCGTTCGGTGCGCCCCAGCATGGCCCAGCGCGGCGTGGTGTTGCGGCGGTCGGACGCCGGGCCGCCCTCCATCGACGCGCCCGCGCGCTCCGCCGTCAGGAAGCGCGCCGCGGCCGCGGCCAACGCCGCGAGTTCGGACTGGGCTGCGGTCGGCTTCTTGTCGATGCGCTCGAGGATGCCGGTGTCGTAGTCGCCGCGCACGAATTCGTCGCTGCGCAGCGTCGCCAGGGCCGTCGGCAACGACGTCGAGACGCCGACGATGCGCAGTTCGCGCAGCGCGCGGATGCAGCGAGCGATCGCCTGCTCGCGGTCGGCGCCGTGCACGACCAGCTTGGCCAGCATGCTGTCGTAGAACGGCGTCACTTCCATGCCGCGGAACAACGCGCTGTCGAGGCGCACGCCCGGCCCACCCGGCAGGTTCACGCGCGAGATGCGGCCGAGCGACGGGAAGTAGTTGTTCGGGTCCTCGGCGTTGACGCGCACCTCGATCGAGTGCCCACGCGGCTCGGGCACGGGCGCCAACTTCTCGCCGGCCCCGACGCGGATCTGCTCACGCACCAGGTCGACCCCGAACCGCATCTCGGTGACCGGGTGTTCGACCTGCAGGCGCGTGTTCATCTCGAGGAAGTAGAACTTGCCCTCGCTGTAGAGGAACTCGACGGTGCCAGCACCGACGTAGCCGACGGCGCGCGCAAGGTCGCACGCAGCCTTGCCCATCGCCGCGCGCAGCTCCGGCGTGAGCGCCACGCATGGCGACTCCTCGACGAGCTTCTGATGCCGCCGCTGCACACTGCACTCGCGTTCGCCGTAGTGCACGACGTTGCCGTGCTTGTCGGCCATCACCTGGATCTCGACGTGCCGCGGGCGCGTGACGAACTTCTCGAGGTAGACGCGGTCGTCGCCGAACGCGCCCTTCGCCTCGGCGCGCGCCATGTGGAACGCCTCGAGCAGGCCCTTCTCGTCGCGCACGATGCGGATGCCCTTGCCGCCGCCGCCGGCCGCGGCCTTCAGCATCACCGGGTAGCCGACCTGCTTCGCCGCCGCCGCCAGCCGCGGCTCGTCGACGTCTTCCTGCAGCCCGGGCACCAGCGGCACGCCGGCCTTCATGGCGATCTTGCGCGCTTCGACCTTGTCGCCCATCGCCAGGATCGCCGCCGGTGGCGGGCCGAGGAACTCGATGCCCGCGTCCTTGCACGCCTGCGCCGCATCCTCGTTCTCGCTCAAGAACCCGTAGCCGGGGTGCAGCGCGTCGCAGCCGGTCGACTTCGCGGCGGCGATCACCTTGCCGATGTCGAGGTAACTCTCGCTCGGCTTGCTGCCGCCGAGGTGCACGGCCTGCGTGGCGCGGCGGACGTGGAGCGCGGTGCGGTCGGCGTCGCTGTAGACCGCGACGGTCTCGATGCCCATCTCCTGGGCGGTGCGGATCACGCGCAGCGCGATCTCGCCGCGGTTGGCCACGAGGATGCGTCGGAACGGCGGCATGGTCGGCCGCGCAGGGTAGGCGGTGGTGCGGCGGGCGTCGAGGGCGAGGACTTCCCTACTGCTCGGCGTCGCTCAGCCGGCAGGCGCGGCGGCCAGCAGGCGTCGCCAACATTCGAGGCGCGCTCCCGGTCAGGGGCGAAGATGCCCGCAACGCGGCGTGCGCCCGACGCGCGAGTTCGCCGTCACGCAGGCGGCGCCGTCCCCGAGCACCCGCACTCAGAACGCCTCGCGTAGCTGTGCTCACGGCGCCCGCCCGGCCTGGACCGAGCCTTGCCGATGTCGTCGCGGCCCCGCTCAGTACGCAATCAGGATCTGGTGGCCGTTCGAGGCGATGTATCCGATCGACGTGCTGTTCGAGAACGCCACAGCCTGCGCGGTCAACAACAGGTTGGGACTCAGGGTCGCCGGAATCGGCAACGTGAACACACCCGTACCACCCGCAACCGCGAAACTGAAGGCGCCGAAGGTGGCGTTGGTGTGCGCGAAACAGCCCGCCATGCCAATCGGGCCCAGGTCCTGGCCGGGCACGACCGCGGCGTCACCGAAGGCGAGAAAGGCGACGGGCTGCAGCGAGGGCACGCCGGTCGTCTGCAACGAGTAGTTCGCATTGCCGATGAACGGCGCGTTGTTCGAGGCGAGCGACAAGCCGAAGCACCCGGCGCCGTACGACGTCGTCGCGGCACACGGGCCTTGGGACGGCGGGAACCAGGGCGAGACCGACCATTGCGCGAAGGACACGGGCGACAACACCAGAGTGCTGCTGGCCAGGTCGAAGGCGTTCGGCGTCCACCCGAACACGCTCCACTGCTCGAACGTCGCGTTGCTGCCAATCAAGCCACCGGCCGACAGGTTCGAGGACCACGCCGTGCCACCAAAAGGAGTGAGCCCGGTGATGCCCTCACCGAAGTAGCGACTCGTGGCCACGTTGGTGGCGCCTGCGCTCCACTCGAACAGTACCTCGCCAGTGATGGCGAGCGTGAGTCGCATGCTGAACTTGTTCGCCGGGTTGCCGTACTCGTGCATGTTGCGCCACGTCACCACGCAGAAAAGCCCGGTGGTGTTGTCCAGCCAGACGCCGGCATCCGTGCCTCCGGCAACGACGTCGGTCCACAACGGAGCGATCGCCGGATACGTCTGCAGAGTGCCCACCGATGGCGGGGTGCCCGCTGGAGGCGGCGGGAACCCGATCCAGGGGACGGGGAACACGACGCCCTGGTCGCTGACGTAGATGTGCGTCATCAGCGAGCCCAGGAACGGGAACATGAACCCGATCGGCTGCACCGGGTAGATCGTGTCCGGCGTGTTGCCGAGCAGGATGCCCGTCGGCGGATTGCTGAAGCAGCTCTGGGCGGGCACCGCGAAACCAACGAATCCGACTGCCAGGGCGGTGAGAGCGAGGCGCATCTTGGTGGTTCTCCTTTCGTGCTGGGGGCGGGGAGTCGCGGGTGTAGCAAGAACAAGCGGCGGCCCCGGACCACAGAACTCGCGCGATCCTGTCGCTCGAACTCGCCGTCGTCAAGGTGGCGTTCCTTCGGTTGCGGTCGGAGGAACTCCATGGCCTTCGCAGTCACGACGCCGATCAACCCCGGCAACTCGGGTGGTCCGTTGTTCCATCTGCGCGGCGAGGTGGTCGGCGTGAACAGCGCCGACTACCGCTGCTTCCAGGGCCTCAACTTCGCGATCCCGGCGAAGTACGTGATCGACTTCTTGAACAACCGCGAAGCCCTCGCCCTCGACAGCACACGCAGCGAGAACGGCGTGCACTACTTGCCCGCACCTCGGCGCCCGCAGCCCGCTCCGAAGTAGCGCCCAGCACTCGGCGCCACCGCTCCCACCCCGTGAGGTTTCGATGGCGCCTCGACGCGCCACGCCTACGGTGACCGCATGGCCGGCAACCTCCCGCCGATCTCACCGCTCGCACGCCTCGTCCGCTCCGAGGCCTTCCCCGGCATCCTGCTCGTAGCGTCCGCCCTGTTCGCGATCGCGGTCGCGAACAGTCCCTGGTCCGAAGGGTGGAGCCACCTCTGGCACGCCGACTTCGCGATCCGCCTCGGCGACGCTGCCATCCAGAAGAGCGTCGCGCACTGGATCAACGACGGCCTGATGGTGCTGTTCTTCTTCTTCGTCGGCCTCGAGATCAAACACGAGGTCCTCGACGGCGAACTGCGCACGTTCCGCCGAGCGGCCCTGCCCGTCGCGGCGGCGATCGGCGGCATGGCCGTGCCGGCGGCCATCTACGCGGCCGTCGTGGGGCTCCACGGCGATCCAGCGGCAATGCGCGGCTGGGGAATCCCGATGGCGACCGACATCGCGTTCGCACTCGGCGTGCTGGCTTTGTTGGGCAAGCGCGTGCCGCCGAGCCTGAAGGTGTTCCTCGCGTCGCTGGCGATCGCCGACGACCTCGGCGCGGTGATGGTGATCGCGATCTTCTACACCGACGAGATCGCGTGGCAGTACCTCGGGATCGGAGCCGCGGTCCTGGCGGCGTCGTTCACCGCGAACAAGCTCGGTGTGCGCAAGACCTGGCCGTACGTGGTCCTGGGCCTGTTGCTTTGGGCCCTGTTCCTGCAGTCCGGCGTGCACGCGACGATCGCCGGCGTGGCCCTGGCACTGACGATCCCGGCGCGCCGCAAACTCGACGAAGTCGAGTTCACCGCGCGTGGGCGCGCGCTGCTCGACGAGTTCGACCGCGTCGGCGACCCGGATCCGCTGACCAACGCCCAGCAGCTCGAAGTCGTGCACGAACTGCAGCAGCACGCCTGCGCCGTGCAGGCGCCGCTGCAGCGCATGGAGCACGCGCTGCATGGCCTGATCGCGTACTTCATCGTGCCGGTGTTCGCGCTGGCCAACGCCGGCGTCGACGTGCGGGTAGGCCTCGCCGATGCCATCGAGCACCCGGCCGCGCACGGCGTGGCGGCTGGCCTGCTGCTCGGCAAGCCGCTCGGCGTCCTGGTCGCGACCTGGCTCGCGTGGCGCCTGCTGCGCTGCCCGCTGCCGGAAGGAACGACCTGGCGCCATCTGCACGGCGTCGCCTGGCTCGCCGGCATCGGCTTCACGATGTCGCTGTTCATCGACAGCCTCGCGTTCGCTGGCATGCCGGCGGCGTTCGAAGCCAGCAAGGTGGCGATCCTGGCGGCGTCGGGCGTCGCCGGCACCATCGGCTTCCTCGTGCTGCGTGGCGCGCCCGCGGCGAAACGCTAGAACGACGCGAGCATGAACCCTCTCAGCGTGCTCGTCGTCGGCTGCGGCAACATGGGCAGCTCGCACGCGCGGGCCTACCGGCGACTGGCCAAGGACTTCCGGCTGGTCGGCCTCGTCGCGCGCGGGCGCGAATCGCGCGAGAAGCTGGCGGCGGAACTCGGCGGCGTGCCGACGTTCGCGGACTTCGAGCAGGCCTACGCGGCGACGAAGCCCGACGTGGTGTCGATCAACACGTATCCCGACACCCACGCCGCGATCGCGCGCACGGCGCTGCGCTCCGGCTCGCACGTGTTCGTCGAGAAGCCGCTCGCCGAGACCGTCGCCGAAGCGCAGTCGATCGTCGATCTGGCGCGCCAGCACCGCCGCAAGGTCGTGGTCGGCTACATCCTGCGCGTGCACCCGGCGTGGCAACGGTTCGTCGAGGTGGCGCGCACGCTCGGCAAGCCGCTGGTGATGCGCATGAACCTCAACCAGCAGAGCCGCGGCAAGGACTGGCGCACGCACAAGGCGCTGATGGACTCGATGTCGCCGATCGTCGACTGCGGCGTGCACTACGTCGACGTGATGTGCCAGATGACGCGCAGCAAGCCCGTTCGCGTGTCGGCGATCCAGGCGCGCTTGTCCGACGAACTGAAGCCCGGCATGTACAACTATGGCCAGCTGCAGGTGACGTTCGCCGACGGCTCGGTCGGCTGGTACGAGGCGGGCTGGGGGCCGATGATGAGCGAGGTCGCCTACTTCGTGAAGGACGTGGTCGGGCCGAAGGGCTGCGTGTCGATCGTCGATCGCGCGGGCGAACGCGCCGCCGGCAGCGCCGACGTCGACTCACACACCAAGACCAACTCGCTGCGCGTGCACTGGCAGGACCGCGACGCGCAGGACCAGTTCGTGAAGAAGGACGAGTGGATCGACACGAACGACGAACCCGACCACGACGGGCTCTGCCTGCGCGAACAGCAGTTCCTGCTGCGCGCGATCCGCGACGACGTCGACCTCGGCGACCACCTCGCCGACGCGGTCAACAGCCTGCGCATCGTGCTCGCCGCTGATCAGGCCGCGCGCGAGGGGCGCACGATCGAGCTGGGCTGACCAGCCTCGTCACTTCAGGGCGTCGATCGCCGCGCGCACGCGCTTGCGGAATCCCTCGTCGGGATCGTTCGCGAACGGCTGCAGCGCCTTGCTCGCAGCCGCCGGATCGTCGTGGCCGATCCGCGCGAGCGCCGACGCCGCCTGGCCGCGCATGTCGACGCCTTGCTTGCCATCGCACACGAACGCCAGCAGCTTCGGCGCCTGGGCTCGCGCCGCCTTGCCGATCGCGTGCAGCGCTTCGAACGCCGGGATGCGCGCTCCGGGCAACTCGGTGTTGTCGAGCGCGAGCTCGAGCAGCGCCGGCGCGGCCGGCGCGGCGGCCTCGCCCATCGAACGCAGGATCTCGGCGCAGCGGCCCGAGATGCCGCGTCGCTTCATGCCCTTCTGCAGATGCGGCAAGGCGGGAGCACCGATCGCCACGCACGCGGCGGTCACGTTGTCGGAGAGTTCGGAGCCGCCCTCGCCGCGCTGGAAGATCGCGAGCATCTCGGGGACCAGCGAAGCACCTTCGGCGCCGAGCTCGCCCACTGCCAGGGCGGCGCCCGAGGCCCGCGACGTGTCGCCGAGCGCCGCCTTGATGCGCGGGATTGCCGCCTTGCCGACCTTGCCGAGCGCCCTGCCCGCGGCCCGTCGCACCTCTGGCAGCTCGTCGGCCAGCGCCTGCGACAGCGCCGGAATCGCCGGCGCCGCCTTGGGCCCGAGCGCCGCGAGAGCCACGCAGGCGCTCGAGCGACTTGCGGCCGTGGGAGAGCCGAGATCGCGCACCAACGCCGCGACGTTGTCCTGGCCGGTCCCGAGCGCGACGAGCAGGGTCCCCACGACGACCACTCGGAACGGGTGCATCGCCCCAGTATGCACGCCCTGCCCTGCGGTCACAGCCCCGCCCTACAGCGGGATGTTGCCGTGCTTCTTCGGCGGGTTGCTGTCGCGCTTGCTGCGCAGCAGTTCGAGCGCCTGGATCAGCATCGGTCGCGTGCGCCGCGGTTCGATCACGTCGTCGACGTAGCCGCGCGCCGCCGCCTGGTACGGGTTCGCGAACTTCGCCTTGTAGTCGGCGACCAGCCGCTTCTCCTCGGCCTTCGGGTCCTTGGCCGCCGCGATCTCGCGCCGGAACACGATCTTCGCCGCACCCTCGGCCCCCATCACCGCGATCTCGGCCGACGGCCAGGCGAGGTTGAGGTCGGCGCGGATGTGCTTGCTGTTCATCACGTCGTAGGCGCCGCCGTACGCCTTGCGCGTGATCACCGTGATCTTCGGCACCGTCGCTTCGCAGTACGCGTACAGCAGCTTGGCGCCGTGGGTGATGATGCCGTTCCACTCCTGGTCCTTGCCGGGCAGGAAGCCGGGCACGTCCTCGAACGTCACCAGCGGGATGTTGAACGCGTCGCAGAAGCGGATGAAGCGCGCGCCCTTGATGCTCGCCTTGATGTCGAGCACGCCGGCCAGGTGGCTCGGCTGGTTGCCGACGATGCCGACGACGCGGCCGCCGAGCCGCGCGAAGCCGACGATCATGTTCTTGGCGTAGCGCGCCTGCACTTCGAAGAACTTGCCGCCGTCGACGACCTTCTTGACGACCTGCCGCATGTCGTACGGCTGGTCCGCGGACGGCGGCACGATCGTGTCGAGCGTCTCGTCCATGCGGTTCGGATCGTCTTCGCTCGGCTTGAACGGCGCGTCCTCCCCGTTGTTCAACGGCAGGTAGCTCAGCAGTTCACGCAGTTGCACGAGGCACGTCGCGTCGTCGGGCGCCGTGAAGTGCGCGACCCCCGAAACCTCGGCATGCACGCGAGCGCCGCCGAGTTCCTCGCTGGTCGTGTCCTCGTGCGTCACCGTCTTGACCACGTCGGGCCCGGTGATGTGCATGAAGCTCGTGCCCTCGACCATCAGCACGAAGTCGGTGATCGCCGGCGAATAGACGGCACCCCCGGCGCACGGTCCCATGATCGCGCTGATCTGCGGCACCACGCCGCTGGCGAGCGTGTTGCGCAGGAAGATGTCCGCGTAGCCGCCGAGCGACACCACGCCTTCCTGGATGCGCGCGCCGCCAGAGTCGGACAACCCGATCATCGGCACGCCCATCTTCACGGCGAGGTCCATCACCTTGCAGATCTTCGCCGCGTGCGTCTCCGACAGGCTGCCACCGAACACGGTGAAGTCCTGCGCGTAGAGATAGACCGGGCGGCCGTCGATGCGCGCGCTGCCGACCACGACGCCGTCGCCGAGGATCTGGTTCTTCTCGGCGTCCATGCCGAAGTCGCGGCAGCGGTGCGTCACGAAGCGATCGATCTCGGTGAAGGTGCCCGGATCGACCAGCAGGTCGATGCGCTCGCGCGCGGTCAGCTTGCCCTTCTCGTGCTGCGCGTCGATGCGGTCCTGGCCGCCACCCAACAGCGAGCGTTCGCGCAACTCCTGCAGCTTCTTCATCGGGTCAGTCATGGTGCGGGTCCTCGACGAACTCGGCGAGCACGCCGCCGAGCCACTTCGGGTGCACGAACGCGATGCGGCAGTCGTGCGCACCCGGGTTCGGCGTCTTCGACAACATCGGCGCGCCGTGCGCCGCCAGCGCGTCGATCTTCTGCTGGCAGTCGCCGACCTGGAACGCGAGATGGTGGATCCCCGGCCCGCGCTTCTGCAGGAACGCCGTCAACGGCGAGTCGGGCGTCAACGGCTCGAGCAGTTCGATGCGCGTGTTGCCAGCCTTCAGGATCGCGACCTTGACCTTCTCGGTCGGCACGTCCTCGACGGACACGAGGCTCAGGCCCATCTCGTCGGTCCAACGCGGCAGCGCCTCGGCGATGGAGCGAACGGCAATGCCGATGTGGTGCAGGCCCTCGACGGGCGACTTGGGTGGCATGCGGACGAGTTGGTGGGCCGAATCGGGCGCGGCATGCTAACGACGGCGCCGGGCCGCCGCAGCAGCCTGACCCACGAACGTACCCACGCCACCGTGCCCGAACTGCCCGAAGTCGAGACCGTGCGCACCGGCGCCGAACCGCACCTGCGCGGACGGCGGCTGCGTGCGGTGCACCTGGCACGGCCGGATCTGCGCTGGCCGATGCCGGCCGAAGCACTGCGCAACCTGGAAGGTCGCCGCTGCCAGGGCATCACGCGGCGGTCGAAGTACCTGCTGATGCACTTCGACGGACCGCACGCACCCGTGGCGCTGGTGCATCTCGGCATGACCGGGAGGTTCCTGGTCGAGCCGACCACGCCCCGCGCCGCGCGCCCCGAGTACCGCAAGCACGAACACTGGCGCATGGACTTCGGCGATCGCCTGGTGCGCTTCGTCGATCCGCGACGCTTCGGCGCGCTCGACGTCGCCCCGTCCTCGGAACTCGCCTCGCACAAGCTGCTGGCGAGCCTCGGCCAGGAGCCGCTCGAGCCGGGCTTCGACGGCGCGTTCCTGCATCGCCACAGTCGTCGCCGCACCGCGACCGTGAAGACGATGCTGATGGACGCGCACGTCGTCGTCGGCGTCGGCAACATCTACGCGAGCGAGGCCTGCTGGCGCGCGAAGGTGCGGCCGCGGCGCGCCGCCAAGACGTTGACGCGCGCCGAATGCGAGGCGCTGGCGACCGCGGTGCGCGACGTACTGCAGGCCGCGATCGCGGCAGGCGGCACGTCGTTCCGCGACTACGTCGGCGTCGCCGAGGACGTCGGATTCTTCGCGCGAGAGCTCGCCGTCTACGAACGCGCCGCCGAACGGTGCATGCGCTGCGGGGCCGTGATCAAGCGCGCCGTGGACGGCGGGCGCAGCACCTACTGGTGCTCCGGCTGCCAGCGCTGAGCTGCGCGGCAATGCGCCGGAGGGAGTCGCGGCAGCGACTCAGGTGTCGAAGCGGATGAACCAGAGCAGCCGCACCTCGGTGTCGGTCGGCGTCGACTCGACGCGGAAGAGACCGAGCACGGCGCTGAACACGTTGTGCGTCTTGACGCGGCGCGTCGTCGCGTCCGCTTCGTAGAAGTTGCGGTTGCGCATCAGGAGCCCCCACGGGCCGACCGACCACGAGTCCCGCCACACGCCGTTGTCGAGGCTGAACACCAGCGGAATGCGCACGTTCGTGGAGTCCTGGTAGTCGGAGAGCGCCACCTGCCCCTCGTAGGCGCCGTCGGGGCCGCGATGCACGCCGAGCTTGATCGACTCGCCGGACTCGCCGCGCTCGGCGATCGTGCGCTGCAAGCGGTGCACGTCCGGCACCGGCTGGCCATCGAGTGTGTCGATCACGTCGCCGGGCCGAATGCCCGCCACCCAGGCCGGCGAGCCGACTTCGACCTGCGACACGATCACCGCCTGGCGCGGGGCGCCGAAGATCCGCTCGCAGTGCGCCGCCGGAATGCCGGCCAGCGAGACGCCAGCGAACGGGCGCGCCAGCGGTGCCGGCGACTCGAGCGCGATCGACTCCTCGGTCAACACCTTCTGCTTCGTCGCCCGCACGACGAGGTCGAGATCGAGCGAGTCCTGGCCACGAAGCACCTTCACGACGAGCTTCTGGTCGACGCGCAGCGCACCCTCCACCTTCCGCGCCTGCGGCAGATAGACCGTCTCGCCGCCATCGATCGCCAGCAGCACGTCGCCAACGTGCACGCCTGCCTCGGCCGCACTCGAGGCGTCGGTGACCCCACGAACCAGCAGCCCGGTGTACGGCCGCACCCCCCGTTTCTCCGCCTGGTCCTTGTCGAGTTCGGCCAACCGCAGGCCGAGCAGTGGCTGTTCTTCCTCGCGCTCGGAGATCGCGACCAGGCTGGGCACCGTGCCCGCATGCAGCCTCCAGGTCGTCTTGGCGCCGTTCGGCTCGGTGCGCGTCGCCAGCACGTAGTCGTCGGTGTCGAGGTGGTACTGGCCGTGGAAGCTGCGGCAGGCGGGGGTGACGGCCAGCGCGGCGAGAAGAAGGACGAGGGGCGTAGGTCGGAGCATGAGTTGTCGAAAAAAGGCGCGCCCAGCGCGCAGCGCGCGCGCCTGTGGCCGTCCCGGGATTTCATCCTGTCGGGTGCGCGGTCACCGGCCTTCGCGGCCCCAGAGCCGGATCACCAGGTAGGAAGCGGCCTGGCATCCTGCCGCGAGCCAGAGCACGCCGCGGAATCCGAGGTCGTTCGTCAGCGGGGTTGCCGCCACGGCGAACGCCCCCACCCCGACCTGCATCGCGAAACCGCGCAGGGCCATCAGGGAGGCCACCTCGTCCTTCGCCACGACTCCGGACACCAGCGCCTGCAGCGGCCCGGTTCGCGCCGCGGCGGTGAGCGCGAGCCCGGCACCGACCCACGCCAGCACGGCACCGGCGGGCGCGCGGGTCAGGAACAGGAAGCAGCCGACCAGAACCGCCGAGGTCGCGAGCACGAAGTTGCGTTTGCCGAACACGTCGCTGAGGCGGCCCAGCAGGCCGCTGCCGACCACGCTCACGGCGCCAAGCCCGATCCACAGCCACATCTGTTGTTCGGCCGGGAACCGCCCGGTGTCGGCCAGCCATCGGGACGCCAGTTGCACGGTCGTGAAGAACGACCCGACGTGCAGCATGGTCGCCAACAACCCTGCCATCGCCGCGCCGTTCCGCAGCACGGGCAGGTAGCGCATCGGCGCCAGCAGGCCGGCCGTCGCCGGCACCGAGCGCGCGGCGGCCATGCCGCCGCCAATGGCCAGGACGGCCTGCGCGCCGAAGATCCACGGCCAGCCTCCGGCCTGCGCGCACAGCACGGCGATCGGCATGCCGACCGGGATCGCCAGGAACATGCCGGCAGTGAACCACCCCATCGCGGCCCCGCGCCGCGCGTAGGGCACCGCCTCGGTGATGAGCGACGACGCCGCCGCGTACGCCGTGCCGACCGCGATCCCCGACAGCGCCCGCACGACCAGGAACGGCCAGACGCCCAGCGGCAGCAGGTGCAGCGCGCTGACGACGCCGAAGACGACGAGGCTCGCGAGCAACACGGGCCGCAACCCCGTTCGCGCAGCCACCGCCGGCATCAGCAGCGCACCGACGCCCGAGCCGAACCCCGCCGCGGCGAGCAGCCAGGTGGCATGGTTGGACAGCTCGTTCGGAACGAACGGCAGCAGCGCACCAAGCACGCTGGTGTTCAGGTTGAGCGCGAAGGCGACGAGCGCCAGGGCGGCAATCGCCCGGTGCTCGTGCGTGGACGGTGGGACGGGCGCAGCCAAAGGGCCGCGGATTCTCGCGAGGGGTCGGCGGGAAGTCTCGACTCTGCCCCGATTCAGGACGGGTCGCCGCTCCGGCAGCAGCTGGCGAGCCGCGCCTGCTGGCAACGGCCCCTCGGCGCGCCACGCGCCGCCGCCCCCCGCTGCCCCGCTTCGATCCGCGCCCACCAGCGATCAGTGGGGTCTACCGTCCCTCGGCACGATCCATAGAGTTCGCGGCCTCGTCCGTCCGATGCCGCCTCCCTCCGCATGAAGATCGCCATCCTCGGTGGCGGCATCTCCGGTGTCGCTCTCGCACGCATGCTCGCGGCCGATGGCCATCGCGTCACCGTTCTCGAGAAGGCGGAGCGCGCCGGCGGCCTGTGCAAGAGCCGCCGCTACGGCGAGTTCACGTTCGACGAGGCCGGCGGCCACATCCTGTTCAGCAAGGACAAGCAGGTCCTCGACTGGCAGCTGGCCCGGTGCGGCGGCGAGGCCGGCACGGTGCGCACGGTGCGCAACACCAAGATCCGCTGGCACGATCGCTGGGTGCCGTATCCGTTCGAGAACGGCGTCGGCCACCTGACCAAGGAGGCGATCGTCGACTGCCTCGCCGGCTACATCGAGGCGTTCGCCACCCGCCGCGCCGGCGCACCGTGCCCGGCGAACTTCGGTGACTGGATCGACTGGCGGCTGGGCAAGGGCTTCGCGCGCCACTTCATGGTTCCCTACAACGAGAAGATCTGGAAGTGCGACCTGCGGCGCATGGCCAGCGACTGGGTTGCCGGTCGCGTGCCGGAGGCCCCCATCGAGGACGTCGTGAAGTCGGCCATCGGCGTCACCACCGAGGGCTACACCCACCAGTCGGTCTTCTGGTTTCCCAAGCACGGCGGCTTCGAGGCGATGGTCCGCGGCACCATCGACGGTGGCGGGTTCACGCTGCAGTGCGGCGTCGCCGTCGATCGCGTCGAGAAGGCCGGCGACGGGTTCCGCGTGAACGGCGAGCCGTTCGACCTCGTGGTCAACACGGTGCCCCTGCCGCTGATCGAGCCCGCGATCGTCGAGATCCCCGCGGACGTCCGCGCCGACATCCGCGCCCTGCGTCCGATCTCGCTGGTGAACCTGATGATCGGCGTCGAACTCGACGAGCCGTTGCCGCCATTGAGCTGGGTCTACCTGCCGTTCGCCGACCAGGGTCCGACCAACCGCGTCACCTACTTCAGCAACTACTCGGCGGCCAACGCCCCCGCGGGCCACGGCTCGTTCCTCGCCGAGGTCACGCACCGCGGCGAACTGCGGCCGGACGCGCCGTGGCTGCGCGAGGTCGTCGCCGGGCTCGGCCGGGCGGGCATCCTGCGGCCCGAACAGGTCGTCCTGCTCGAGGCCTGCAACAACGAGTACGCCTACATCGACCAGGACCTGGCGTTCTCGGCCCGCATCGGGCGCGTTCGTAAGTGGTTTGATGACAGTGGCTACCTGACGTTCGGCCGGTTCGGCCGTTACGAGTACCACAACAGCGACCAGTGCATTGGCCGGGCGATGCAGGTGCACGCGCACATCCGGGCGCAGGCCGCCTCGGGCGCCCGACAGCCGCTGCGGCTGCCCTGACGGGGACTCGCCGGCCAGGCGGGCGAACGGAACACGGCAGGGCTCCCCGTTCGTCCTACCGGCGTTCCGTGGGGGCCATGCCTCCTCACGGGGCTCTTTCCCGTCCTCAGGATCCCATCGCGGGCAACTCGGACGCCGAGATGGCACCGCGAATCAGAGGGGTCTGTTCCAGGGCGCAAGCCCGAGGTGCAGTCGGCCAGTCAGCGAGCTGGTCGACACGTCTCGCGCTCGCGATGGCGGTCCGGAGGACGGGCATCATTTGAATCTGCTCGGGTGGCCCGCGCTCACCCAGTCGTCTCGCGCCGAGGCTGGCTCCTACCAGCCTCGGCTCCTTTTGTTGCCGCCGCCGCCGACTGTTACCGGCGCCGCACGCCGGCTAGATGCAGCGGCCGGTGCACCACCCAAGAGGGATCCGCCGTGCCCACCGCGGCGCCGCACCACACGGGGCGCCAGTTGCTTTCCTTTCGACACCAGCCGTGGTTTCATTCGGTCAACCGCAGTCACCACCTGCGGCACGCACCTGGGATCGAGCACCTGGCAGCCGCAACGGAACGCGGCACGCCGCGGAGTCACGGTTCACCACCCGGAGACTTGGGATGCAGCCTGCAAAACACGAACTGCACGCCGTGCGGGAGCACTGGGCACGGCTCGGCTTTTCGTGCGAGATCTGGATCGATCCACCCGACCAGATCTGGCACGACTTCCTGCACGATGTCGACGAACTCGTGCTGCTGCTCGACGGCGATTGCCAGGTCGAGATGGACGGGCGCACGTTGCGGCTCGTGACGGGAGACGAACTGCGAATCCCGGCCGGCACGCGCCACACGGTGCGCAACTGCGGCGACCGCCCCGCGCGCTGGCTGCACGGCTTTCCGATCGCCGCCGCCCGCGCCGCCAACGGCTGACGCCTACTCCTGCAGCGTCCAGATCCCGCGCTGGCCCGCGGTCTCCTCGACTCCGACCTCGAGCCTCCGCAGGGCGAGCTTCGGCCACTTCGCCGCCATGCGCTGCCGCAGGGCGCGGCCAAACCAACTGGCGAGGTTCTCGGCGCTGGTGTTGCCGATCGGCAGCACGATCACTTCATCGGCCGGCACGAGGTAGCGCCGTTGCCGGTACCGGATGTCGAAGTGCTCACCCGTGCGCACGGCGGTCAGGACCGGGTGCTGGCCCGGCAGCAGCAGATGCTCGTCGAGTTCGTCGCACAACTCGCGGATCATCGGCTTGATCTCCTGGAAGTTGACGACGAGCCCGTGCGCATCGAGATCGGTGTGCACGTCGACGAACACCTTGTAGTTGTGGCCGTGCAGCCGCTCCGCCGACCCGTCCGGGAAGATCAGGAAGTGCGCAGCACTGAACTTCAGGTAGTCCTTGTCGATCGCGATCGACCAGCTTTCGCGCGGTGCCGTCATCGGGCCGCGCAGGATACCGGCCGCGGGTGAGGATTGCCGCGCGGCGGGACGCGCCTACGCTGCGGCCATGGACCTCGCCGCGATCCCGTGGCGCCCGACGCGCTACCGCGGCGTTGCCGTGCACTTCTACGCCAGCGACCGGGCCACCGGGCGGACGCTGGTGCTGATCCGGATGGACCCTGGGTGCGGCTACCCGCGCCACCGCCACCACGGCGAAGAACGCCTGCTCGTCGTGCAGGGCGGTTATCGCGACGACCACGGCGAGCACCGGGCCGGCTCGTTCGTCGTGCACGACGACGGCAGCGAACACGCGCCGTTCGCGACCGGCGCCGCGGGCGATCCGCCGTGCGTCCTGCTCGCACTCGCGCACGAAGGCATCGAACTGCTCGGTGCCTGACCGCGCGCGTCGCGATCAGGCCTTCGTGTACTCCGCGAGCACCTTCTCGGCGATGTTCGGCGGCACCGGCTCGTAACTCGCCGGCTCCATCGAATACGTGCCGCGGCCCTGCGTCATCGAGCGCAGGCGCGTCGAGTACTGGAACATCTCGGCGAGCGGCACCTTGCCGGTGACGGCGCTGATCGAGCCCGGCTTGCTGATCATCTCCTCGACGATGCCGCGGCGGCTCGACAGGTCGCCGATCACGTCGCCGGTCTTGTCCTCCGGCGCCTCGATCTCGATCTTCATGATCGGCTCGAGCAGCAGCGAGTTGTTCTCGGAAGCCAGCCGGAACGCGAGCACGCCGGCGGTCTCGAACGCCATCGCGTTCGAGTCGACGTCGTGCGCCTGGCCGTCGTACAGCTCCGCGACGATCTTCACGTACGGGAAGCCGATGCGGCCGCCGCCCTTCACCGCGCTCTCGATGCCGGCCTCGACCGCCGGGATGTATTCACGCGGCACCGAGCCGCCCTTGACGCCGTCGATGAACTTCAGGCTCTCGACCTCGGGGTCGGTGGTGAACTTCACCTTGGCCACGGCGAACTGACCGGAACCACCCGACTGCTTGATGTGACGGGCCTCGACGGTCTTCGGACCCTTCAGCGTCATCTTGTAGGCGACCTTCGGCCGCCCGACCTTCACCGGGATCTTGTAGTCGTTCATGATCATGTTGCACTTCACTTCGAGGTGCAACTCGCCCATGCCCGAGATGACCGTCTGGCTGGTCTGCGGGTCGGTGCTGGCCTTGAACGTCGGATCCTCGCGCACGAGCTTGCCGAGCACCGCGCCGAGCTTGTCGCGATCGCCGCCGGACTCCGGCTCGATCGACATGCTGATCACGGTGTCCGGGAACGCCATCGCCTCGTAGACGACCGGGTGCTCCTTGGTCGAGAGCGTGTCGCCGGTGATCGCATCCTTGATGCCGACCGCCGCGACGATGTCGCCGGCGCGCGCGATCTCGATCGGCTCGCGCTGCGCTGCGTGCATGCGGACCAAGCGACCGATGCGCTCGAAGCGGCGCGTGCGCGCGTTGTAGTACTTCTCGCCCTGCGTCATCTCGCCCGTGTAGACGCGGATGAACGTCAGGTCGCCGTTGGGATCGCTGATCGTCTTGAAGACCAGACCCGCGAACGGCTGGTCGGGCAGCAGCGGCCGCGACACCTTCTCGTCGGCCTCGGGGTTGAACCCCTCGAGCGGCGGCCGGTCGATCGGACACGGCAGGAAGTCGACGATCGCGTCGAGCACGTTCTGCACGCCCTTGTCCTTGAACGCGGCGCCGCAGAACACCGGCGTGATGGTCATGTCGAGCGTGCCCTTGCGCACGGCCATCATGATCTCGTCGTTGGTGATCGGCTCGCCCTCGACGAACTTCTCGAGCACCACGTCGTGGCACTCGGCGACCGCCTCGACCATCTGCTCGCGGCGCTTCTTCGCCTCCTCGAGCAGCACCGCCGGGATCTCGGCGACCGTCATCTCGCGCGCGTCGTCGTCGGCCCACACGCACGCCTTCATCTTGATCAGGTCGACGATGCCCTCGAACGACTTCTCCTTGCCGATCGGCATCACCAGCGGGACCGGGTTGGCGTTGAGGCGCGTGCGCATCGACGCGACGGCCTTGTCGAAGTCGGCGCCGGTGCGGTCCATCTTGTTGACGAACGCGACGCGCGGGACCTTGTAGCGGTTGGCCTGGCGCCACACCGTCTCCGACTGCGGCTGCACTCCGGCGACCGCGCAGAACACGCCGACGGCGCCGTCCAGCACGCGCAGCGAGCGCTCGACCTCGGCCGTGAAGTCGACGTGGCCGGGCGTGTCGATCAGGCTCATGCGGTGGTTGCGCCAGAAGCACGTCGTCGCGGCCGACGTGATCGTGATGCCGCGCTTCCGCTCTTCCTCGAGGTAGTCCATCGTCGCCGCGCCCTCGTGCACCTCGCCGATCTTGTGGCTCTTGCCGGTGATGTAGAGGATGCGCTCGCTGAAGGTCGTCTTGCCGGCGTCGATGTGCGCGATCACGCCGAAGTTGCGGTAGGAGCGGATCGTCTGGACGTCCTTCGAGTCCTTCTGGTCTGACATGGCAGGAGTGGAAGCAGGGGTGGACATGCGGAATCGCGCAGGAGCGCGGGACGGCGCGGCAGGCAAAACCAAACCCCGGCGCTGCCGCCGCACCCGGGAGCAACCCGCGGCGTCGGTTGCCCGGGATGAAAGGGCGAGAAGGCTAGCGGCAGGGGCCGTCCGGTCAACGGGCCGACTGCGGGGGCGCCGCCGCCGCGAGGGTCAGAACCCGCCGCCGCTGCCGACGCTCGCGAGGCTCGGCTCGCCGACGCCCGGCAGCACGACGACGAACGCCGCGCCGCCCAGCGGCGAGTCCTCGCACCAGATCAGGCCCCCGAGGCCCGCGACGATCGCGCGGTTGGTCGCCAGACCGAGACCCGCGCCCGACGGCTTGTCGGTCAGGTGGTCCTGCAGCTGATGGAACTTCTCGAAGACCTTCTCCCGGCTCGCCTCGGGGACGCCCGGTCCCGAGTCGTCCACGCGGACCTGCCAACCGTCGGCATGCGCGGCCAGGCTGAGACGCACCGTGCCGCCCGGCGGCGTGAACTTCACCGCGTTGTCGAGCAAGTTGTGCAACACCTGCTCGACGCGCTTGTGGTCACCGAGCAGCTTCGGCACGTGATCCGCGACCACGGTGGTCAGCATGATCCCTCGCCGTGACGCCGCATCCGCGAACGCCTTCGCGGACGCGCGGATCACGGCGTCGCCGTCGAGCACGTCGCTCGCGAACTTCGCCTCGCCGCTCTCGAGCTGCAGGTAGTCGAGCATGCTCTCGACGAGGGCGGTGAGCTGGCGTCCCTCGTCGTGGATGATGTTGACGAACTCCGTCAGCTCGGCGCCGCCGCCGGGAGGCAGTTCACCGAGCAGTTCGGCGTAGGCGCAGATGTTGGTCAACGGCGTGCGCAGTTCGTGCGAAACGCTCGAAAGGAAGCGGTCCTTGAGCCTCTGCAGCTCGTACTGCCGCGTGCTGTCGACGAGCGCGATCACCACGCCGAAGTCGTGTCCGGTGCGCCCCGAAGTCGCCTCGAGCGCGGTCATGTCGTAGACGACGTCGCGCAGCGGGATGCCGGAGTACATGACCCGGCCCGGCGCACCGTCGGCCGGGGAGTTGCGGAGGCTCTCCCACGCTTCGCGGGCGCGTTGCGCGAGCGGCGGCGCCAGCGCCTCCCACAGCGGTCGGCCGGCGACGTCCTGGTCGGGCGTGGCCATCGCGCGCATCGCCGCCGGGTTCGCCATCACGATGCGTCCCTCACGGTCGATCACGAGCACGCCTTCGCGCAGGACCTGCAGGACCGTGCGCACGCGATCGAGCGACGTCTCCCGCGCCACGGTCGCGGCGGCGGCATGGTGCTGGCCATCGTCGTGCGCTGCGTGCAGCGCGTGCTGCATCGTCCGGTTCGCTTCGGCGCGCACGGCGGTGCGTTCGACGACCATCGACATCAGCGCGACCGTCAGGACCAGCATCGTCACCGGGAGCGTCGCGCCACAGAGCAACGCCAGTCCGGTCAACGGCGCCGACACCAACAACACCCGCCACCACCAGCTCCAACGCGCGAGCAGGAGCTGCGGCATCAGCTCGGTGCCCTGCTCGGTGGATCCCTGACGGCGCATGTCCCGTGCTATCGGACCGGCGCAATACCCGCCTTGATGCACTCGCAGGCTGTAGTGACGGCGGCTCTCGAGCCGATGAGCCCCGCATGCGGCTGCTCGAACTCTGCCTCGCGTCGATCCTGGCTCCGCAGGAAGCTCCGCCGTCGCCACGTCCCGCGCCGCCCGCGGTCGAGGCGCCGGCCACGTCGGAACAGGCCCCGCCGACGGCAGGCCACGCCAGCGCCACCGACCAGGCGGCCGAACTCGCCGCGATCGCGCTCGGGCCGGACGCCGACGCCGCTGCACGCGCGGCGTGGACGTTGGGCAGCAGCAAGGACGCTCTCGTCCTGCCGCCGCTGCACGAGGTCGCGCTGAAGAGCCCGCACGCCGCCGCCCGCGCGCACGCGATGCAGGCGATGCTGCGCTTCCAGGACGTCACGTCGACGTCGACCGCCATCGAGGGGTTGCACGACGCCGACCGCACCGTGCGCACGTTCGCCGCGCAGTTGCTCGGCAAGCTGGCCCGCCCGGCAGCGCTGCTGCCGCTGTTGGCGATGTTCGACGACGCGCGCCGCCGCGATGAAGCCGGTCCCGCCACCGACCTGCAAGCCGGGCTCCTGTCCCTCTGCGACCTCGGCGCCGCCGACCGGCTGCTACAGGTCGCGACCGCGATCCACGACAGCCGTGCCGAAGGCACCGGCGAAGCACTGGCCTGGTGCTGCCAGACGCTGGCGCCGAAGCTGCCGCGCGACCAGCAGGTCACGCTGGCGCTGGCGCTGCTCGGACACCGGGAACTGCTGGTCCGGCGCTGGGCGATCGGACAGACCGCCGAACTCGGCGAGCCGACGGCGCAAGGTGCGCTCGAGGCCCGCCTCCGCAGCGAAGGCAAGGAACTGCTCCCGCTGGTCGAACTCGCACTCGCACAGGTCCGCAAGGACGACCTCGCGAAGCCGCCGGACGAACTCGAGCGCGCCAAGCAGAACGCAACCGCGCTGTGGGCCGAGACAGTGGCGTTCTGGCGCCGGCTGACGTCGTACGAGCAGCTGATGTTCGGCAGCGCGCCGTTGGCACTGCTGGTGATGCTGATGCTGCTGCGCCGACGCCGGCACACCGCCGAAGCCGAAGCCGAAGCAACCACCACGATCGCGTTGGTGCAGCCGTCGGCGGAATTCACCGACCGGCACGGCGCCTCCGATGCCTGGGCGCAAGCCCAAGCCCTCGATACTCCGACCGACGAGCCCGCAGCCGACGACCTGCTGCTGGCGGACACCGAGCTGCCGCACGAGTCGCTGGAGGACGCCGAGCAGCCGCACGAGTCGCAGGATGTCACCACTCGCGGCTGAGCTCGCCTTCGCCGCGGCGCTGCTCGCACTGCCGGCGACCCTGCCGGCGCAAGACGAACCTGTTCCGACGCTGCACGTCGCGATCGCCGATGCCAGTTCGCGCGGCCGCCTGCCGGCGCTGGCCTGGGCCTGCGAACACTGGATGCCGCATCAGCCATGGTGGCCCGCCGACGTCGACCCCCGCGGCGCGTTGCGGTTGTCGCTGACCGGCGGACGGCCGCACATCGCCAGGCTCGGGCAGCCGCCCGACGACGGCGTCGCCTGCCATGGCACGTTGACCTGCGGCGACGGGCCGGCGATCCACTTCGCGTGCGCGCTCGACGGTGTCGAGGACTGGATCGTGCCCGCGGACGTGGTGGTGCCACGGCCTTGGCGCGAAGCGCTGCAGCGCCTCGACGCTTGCGCGCTGCACACGCCGCGCACGCTCGACCTGGCCGTGGTCGCAGGCCACCTCGCCGGAGCGCTCGCCGACGGCGATCCGCTGGCGGCGCTCGTGCAGTTGGGCGCGATGCGCTGCGGAGAGGTGACGTGGACGTCTTGGGCCGGCGACGGCCATCTGCGAGTGCGCGGTCGTTCGGACGGCGGCTTGTGGTTGCCAGCGGCGCTGCTCGCGCTGGCGAGCGGCAACGGCAAGGGCTGGAACGGCCTCACGGTGCGAGCGCACGGCAGCAACAGCGGCGACCAGCTCGAGGCGGTGCGACAACTCGCCGCGAGCGATGCCGTGTCGGCGCGCACGGTCCTGCGCGCGATGTTGCACGCCGACGACGCCGCGCGGGCGGCGGCGATCGACGCGCTGGTGCGCACCGGCGCCGCCGACGAACTGCCGGCGATCGTCGCAGCCGCCACGCCGGACGCGCCGTGGGCGACGCTTGCCGCCGTCGACGCCGTGCCCGCGTTGTGGGACTCGGCGTCGAACGAGGTCCGCGAACGCACCCGGAGGGCGATCGCCCAGAGCCACACGCTCGCCGTGCGCGCGATCGACCCTCGCCCGACAACCGACGCGGAGTCCGTGCCGACCGTGGCGCCACTGGCGACGCGACTCGTGTTCTGGCTCGCCGCCTCGGCACTCGGCCTGTTCTGGCTCTGGCAGCGCGATCGCATACGACCCGCGCCCTGCGCAGACTGATCGCGCGGCGCTGCCGCGCGCCTCGCTATGCTCCGCGCCCCGCCGCCGGACTCCGGCTGGCTCGGCCACCCGATGCAGACGGAAGCAGCGCCTCGTTCGTTCTGGCAACACGTGCTCGGCAGCTTGCGCGGCGAGCACCACGACTTCACAAGGGGGCCGCTGTCGACCGCGGTGCTGCTGCTCGCGGTGCCGATGGTGCTCGAGATGGCGCTCGAGTCGACGTTCGCGCTCGTCGACATCTGGTGGGTCAACAAGATCGACGAGGGGTGGTTTGGCGCGACCCCGACCGGCGGCGCTGCCGTCGCCGCGATCGGCATGACCGAGGGCATGCTGTCGATCGTCTACGCGATCGCGTTCGGCCTGGGCATGGCGGTGACGGCGATGGTCGCGCGACGCGTCGGCGAGAAGGACCTGCCGGGCGCGACGACGGCGGCCCAACAGGCGATCGGCCTCGGCATCGCGGTCGGCCTGCTGATCGGCGTGCCGTGCGCGATCTGGGCGCCCGAACTGCTCGCGCTGATGTCCACCGAGGGCTCGAACGCGCCGACGGTGGGTGCTGGCTACGCGCGTTGGATCTTCGCCAGCACGCCGATCATCACGCTGCTGTTCCTGCAGAACGCGATCTTCCGAGGTGCGGGCGACCCGATGCTCGCCCTGAAGGTGCTGGCGCTGTCGAACCTGCTGAACCTCGCGCTCGACCCGCTGTTCATCTTCGGCATCGGGCCGTTCCCGGCACTCGGCGTCGAGGGCGCCGCGGTCGCCACCTGCGTGGGCCGCACGACCGCGGTGCTGTTCCAGTGCTGGCTGCTGGTCCGCGGCAAGTGCCGCGTGCCGATGCCGGCCCTGGTGCGCTTCGACCTCGAGCCGATGCTGCGCCTGATCCGGCTGTCGGCGGGCACGATCGGCCAGTTCCTGATCGGCACCACGAGCTGGCTGTTCCTGACCAAGCTGGTGAACCTGTCGGGCGACGCGGCGGGTGCGGGCTACACGACGGCGATCCGCATCCTCATGTTCGCGCTGCTGCCGGCCTGGGGCCTGAGCAACGCCGCCGCGACTCTGGTCGGCCAGAACCTCGGCGCCCGGCTGCCCGACCGCGCCGAGGCGGCGGTGTGGCTGACTGCGCGCTACGACGTGCTGTTCCTCGCCGCGGTGACCGTCGTGATGGAACTGCTGCCCGGGCCGATCCTCGCGCAGTTCGTCGCCGACCCGGAAGTGACGCGCTACGGCATCGCCACGCTGCGCATCGTCGCCGCCGGCTACGTGTTCTACGCGTGGGGCATGGTCGCCGTGCAGGCCTTCAACGGCGCTGGCGACACCAGGACGCCGACGTGGCTGCACGTGTGGTTCTTCTGGCTGTTCCAGGTGCCGCTGGCCGCTGCAGCGGCGTACTGGACCGACCTCGGCGCGATCGGCGTGATCTGGGCGATCCCGATCTCCGAGTCGTTGTTCGCAGTCGCCTCGGTGATCCTGTTCCGCCGCGGCACGTGGAAGACGGTCGTCGTCTGATCCCCGGGCACCGCGCGCCACGCGGAAGAACCGCAGCGGCCGGTCCGTCGATCGCGCATGACGTTCTCGCGCGCGCAACGGCGCATCGCCTGGACCGCGTTCGCAGCGCTCGGCGTGATGCTCGTCTGTCCGCCGTGGCTCTGGCACTCGCCCGCCGGACTCGAATCGCCGCGCCAGTGGCAGGCGGGTCATGCCTTCTGGTGGTCGCCGCCGCTCTGCAGCGATCACCCGGACTGGGTGCCCGGCATCCGCTGGGGTCGGCTGCACCTGCAGCTCTTCGTCGTCGCCGTCGGCATGCTCGTGCTGCTGTTCGCGCGCGAGGCGGCGGAACGAAACGACCGCGCGGCGGGGTCCTGTCACCCGCCGCGCGGTCGTTCCTGAATCCAGCAGCCGATCGTCAGTTGATGTCGACGATGGCCGGCGTGCTGAGTTCGAAGTTCCAGCTGAAGCCGACGTGCTGGAACAGCAGTTCGCCGGTGTAGTTGGCCGGGATCGGCGGCATCGGGAAGCTGCCGAACTGGCCGAAGTTGGGCCACCACCAGGTGATCAGGCTCTGCGCGTAGAGGTCCGGGAAGCACGTCGGCGAGAACGTCGGCGCAACCGTGATCGAGCCGGGGATCGGCAGCGTGATGAACTCGATCAGCGCGACGTTGAAGTTGAACGGCGAGTTGTAGTCGATCACCGTCGCGCCGAGCGGAGCGCCGAAGGGGAACAGGTTCTGCGCGTGCTGCTGCGGCTCGAGCACGTTGGTCCGCGTGAAGGTCGTGCACAGCGAGTTGACGTAGCTCGGCGCGCCGATCAGTCCGGCGGACTGGATGCCCATCTGCGGGCCCATCGTCGGGCCGAAGCCGCAGGTGCGTCCGGCCGGCATGCACATGCCGCTCCAGATCGCGCCGCCGCCGGCCGTGGTCAGCACCGAGGCGCCGGTCATCGTCTCGGTCGTGAACAGGAAGTCGGGCACCGTCAGCGGCGAGCCGGGGCAGCCGACGATCGCCGAGCCGGTCGAGGACCAGTCGATCTCGACCGACTCGAGGTCGACGGCGTTCGGCACGCAGCCGCCGAAGCGGTTGGCGACGTTGGCGGCGACCACGAACGCATCGAACTGCGCCTCGGTGATCACCACCTGCGCGGTGTTCGCGAGGACGGCGCCGACCCGCATGTCGGGCGTCCAGGTGATCGCCCAAGCGGGCACGCACAGCAGGTCGCCGTCGCGCACGAGTGCCGGACCGCACGCCAGCAGCGCTGGCGTATCGACGTCGAGCGAGAAGAACACGCCGTAGTTCGGGGACCAGGCGATCGCGTCGACGTCGATCGGCGTCGCCAGCGGCAGCCCCATCACCTGGTTGAAGTGCTCGCGCTTCATGAAGTACTCGACCTGGCCCTCGAAGCCGCCGGTCGAGCGCACGATGCGGGCGACGTCACCGGGCCGGAACGGCGACGCGCTGATCGCGTTGCCCATCGGCGCCGACACCGACCAGAACACGGTGCGCTGGTTGGCGAGCGACGCGATCGGCGACGTCGGCAGGCTGTCGCACAGCGCGTCGATCGTGCCGAAGATCGCCGGGTTCCAGTAGTCGCTGTCGGCGTTCTCGTCGCCGGCCATCGTGTGCGCGCAGGTGCGCGTCATCCACTTCTCGGCCGAGACGGTGCACGGCGTGATGGTGCGCTCGATGTGCGCGACCTCGTTGGGCTGCAGGAACTGGAGCACGGTGCCGCCGCTGCCGGACAGCGTCTTCTCGGGCTGGCTGAAGCTCAGCAGCAGATCGCCGCCCTGGGCAGCGAGGGTGGTGGTGAAGGCGGCGAGCGCCAGGAGACGGGACACGGAGTGAAGGTGGGTCATGGTCGTTTCGGGAAGGTGGTTGCCCGAGAAGAGCCACGACCGGGATTGCGCACGCGCGCAGCCCGAGAATCCGTCAGACCACGACCATCACCTGCTCGAGCGGGCGCCGTTCGATCGCCTTCGCCGGCACGACGCAGTCCGCCGCCGGGTAGCCGACCGGGATCAGCAGGAACGGGCGTTCGTGCGCGGGCCGGCCGAGGATGTCGCCGAGGAACGCCATCGGACTCGGCGTGTGCGTCAACGTCGCCAGCCCGGCGAGTTGGGCGGCGGCCAGGAACAGGCCGCAGGCGATCCCGACCGACTCCTTCAGGTAGTAGACCTGCGAGCCGTCGTCGGCGTGCGTGAGCTGGAACACCACGACGAGCCACGGCGCGATCGTCAGGAACTCCTTCGTCGCGTCGGTGCCCAGCGGGGCCAGGTCGGCCAGCCACTCGGCGTTGGCGCGGCGACCGTAGAACTCCCGTTCCTCGGCCTCGGCACCCGCGCGAATGCGCGCCTTGGTCGCCGGATCCTGCACGCAGACGAATCGCCACGGCTGCTTGTTGGCGCCGCTCGGTGCGGTGTGCGCGCAGCGCACCAGCCACTCGATCGTCGAGCGCGCGACCGGGCGGTCGTCGAACATGCGCACGCTGCGGCGCCGCCGCAGCACGTCGTGGAACCCCGCCGCGGCCTGGTCCGGCGGCACACCGGGATCGAAGCGGTCCGGGAACGGAACGAACTGCGGGCCGGCCATCGCCGCACTGCACGGGGCATCCGCTGCGGGGTCAAGCCGCTTGCTGCCTTGACGCCACGACACGGTCGTTCGACCATCGCACCGCCATGTCCGCCGCTCGCGGTCGCCTCGACGTCGAACAAGCGGGTCACCCGCCGTCGCGCCTGGTGCTCACCGACGCCGTGCTGCGCATCGGCCGCGCCAAGGAGAACCAGTTGCAGGTTCCCGACGGCCACGTCAGCAAGCTGCACGCCGAGATCCGATCCGAGTTCGGCGCGCACGTGGTCGTCGACGTCGGCAGCCTCGCGGGCGTGTTGGTGAACGGCGCCAAGGTGATGCGCCACACGCTCGCCGACGGTGACGTGGTCGAGCTCGGCGCGACGTCGCCGGTGCGCCTGACCTACCGGCGCGAGGACGAGGCGCAGATCGGCATGACGACGCTCGGCGTCGTCGCCGACGAGGGCGAGGCCGGCATGGCGCGGCTTGCGCGCTTCTTCGAGTTCAGCCACAAGCTCGGCGGCGGCTTCGCCATCGACGAAGTGCTGCGCGACGTCGTCGACCTCGCGATCGAGATCACCAAGGCCGAACGCGGCTTCGTGATCCTGCGCCGCGACGACGGCTCGCTCGACACCCGCATCGCCCGCGCCGCCGGCGGCCGCGCGTTGCCGACCGAGGGGTTGCGCGTCAGCGAGACCCTGGTGCAGAAGGCTCTCGCCAGCAGCAAGCCCGGTGTGTTCGAGGACGTCGCCCAGGATGCCGACCTCGCGATCGCCGCGAGCATCGTGTCGCTCGAGTTGCGCTCGGCGGTGACGCTGCCGTTGGTCCGCTTCGAGGCGCAAGGCCAGCACGAGACCGCGACGCCGGTCGTGTTCGGGCTCGTCTACCTCGACAGCCGACGGCAACGGCGCGGCTTCGACGGCTTCGACCTCGGCATCCTCGAACGCCTCGCGCGCGACGCATCGGCGGTGATCGAGAACGCGCGGTTGCTGCGCGAGGCGGAGGAACAGCGCCGTGTCGCGCACGAACTGCGCATGGCGCGCGAAGTGCAGGCGGCCCTGATGCCCGAGCAGTTCCGCAGCACGCCGGCCTTCGCGATCGCCGGCACCTGCGTGCCATGCCACGAGCTCGGCGGCGACTACGTCGACCAGTTCGATCTCGGCGGCGGGCGCGTGGCCCTGGTCGTCGCCGACGTCTGCGGCAAGGGCATCGCCGCATCGCTGCTCGCGGCCGCGCTGCAGGGCGCGCTCGCCGCGGAGATCGTGCAGGGCCGCGACCTCGGCGAGGCGATCGCGCACGTGAACCGTGTGCACTGCCGGCTGGCCCCCATGGGCAAGTTCATCACCATGGCGATCGCCGTGCTCGAACCGGACGGCAAGGTCGCGCTGGTCAACGCCGGCCACTGTCCGGTCCTGCACCTGCGCGGGGGCAACGTCTCGCCGATCACGACCGGCGGCATGGCGCTCGGCCTCGACGCCGACTTCCAGTTCGAGGCCGCCCTGTTGACGCTGCGGCCGGGTGACGCGCTCGTGATGTACACCGACGGCGTGATCGAGTGCGAGAACGGCGCGCGCGAGCTGTTCGGCGACGAACGGCTGGCCACGGTGGCCGGGCAGAACGCCGCCGCCGGCGCCGACGCGGTGCTCGCCGGGCTCGTCGCCGCCGTCGAACGCTTCCGCGGCGCTGCCGCGGTCAACGACGACCTCAGCATCGTGGTGGCGGCCCGGCGCTGACGGCGGGCGATGGATGGCGCCGCCCGCGCCGTTCATGATCGACGGCGATGCCCGAACCGGTCCCGCACCCCGCCGACCTGCCCGCCGAGGTCGAAGAGGAAGTGCTCGCGATCCTCGACGGCGACGAGCACGGTCGCGACGACGCGCTGCGCGCGGTGCTCGCGCGCCACGCCGCGCATTCAGCGACGATCCGGCGCTGGCTCGCGGCGTCGGGCGTCCCGCTGCCGCCCGACCGCGCGGACGTCGCCGCGCCGGGCGCGCCGGACTTCGACGGCGACGGCGCCCTGCCGCAGGCGCTCGGCCAGTACGTGCTGCTCGAGCAACTCGGGCGCGGCGGCTTCGGCACGGTCTTCCGCGGTGAGCAGCAGCAGCCGATCCGGCGCCCGGTCGCGGTGAAGGTCATGAACGCGGGGATGGACTCGCGCGAGCTGCTGGCGCGCTTCGCCGCCGAACGCGAGGCGCTCAACCGCATGGACCATCCCGGCATCGCGCGGCTGCTCGATGCCGGCACGACCGGCAGCGGGCGGCCGTTCTTCGTCATGGAACTGGTCGCGGGACCGACGCTGCTCGCACACTGCCGCAAGCGCGCGCTGCCGGTGAAGAAGCGCGTGCACCTGTTCCTGATGGTGCTCGACGCGATGCAGCACGCGCACCAGAAGGCGATGCTGCACCGCGACCTCAGCGCCAACAACGTGCTGGTCGCCGACCCCGACGGCGCTGCGCAGCCGAAGATCATCGACTTCGGCATCGCCAAGTCGCTGAGCGACCCGCTGCTGCACGGCGGCGCGATGACGCTGCGCGGCACGCTGATGGGCACGCCCGAGTACATGAGTCCCGAACAGGCGGCCGGCGCCATCGAGGACCTCGACACGCGCGCCGATGTCTACGCCCTGGGCGTGCAGCTCTACGAACTGCTCACCGACACGCTGCCGATCCCGGCCGTGACGCTGCGCGCCCGCGGCATCGCCGGCATCGCCGAGACCGTGCGCGCGTTCCGCCCCGCGCTGCCGAGCGTCGCCGCGCCGAAGTCGCGCGCCGGCGAACTGCGCGGCGACCTCGACGCGATCATCGGCAAGGCGATCGCGAAGGAACGCGACGAGCGCTACGGCAGCGTGGGCGAGTTCGCCGCCGACCTGCGGCGCCACCTCGCCGACGAGCCGGTGGCCGTCGGGTCGCCGTCGACCTGGTACCGCTTGCGCAAGTTCGTACGCCGCAACCGCGCGCAGTCGCTGGGCGCCGCGATCGCAGGCCTGCTGGTGCTGGCGGCGATGGTGTCGATGGTCGTGTCGCTGCGCATGGCCCGCGACGCCGCCGCCGAGGCGGAGACGCTGCGCCAGCGCAGCGACGACAAGGCCGACGCCGGCTTCCTGCTGCTCGCCAACGAAGAACGGCTCGCGACCGCGATCGCCGCCGAGCGTGAGCTCGGGCCGCCGTGGCCCGAGCACGTGGCGGCCTACGACGGCTGGCTGCGAGACCACGGGCTGATGCTGCAGGCCGAGCGCGACAAGCTGCGCGCCAAGCTCGAAGCACTCGACGCGCAGTTGGCCGAGCAGCGCCGCGACCGCGACGAACCAGCGCGCCGGCATCTCGCCAGTGCACTGGGGCGGTTGGAGCGGCAGTTCGACGCCTTCCATGCCGAGGCCGGACCGCTGCGCGACGTCCAGCGCCGCCGGGAGCTGCTCGTCGACGTGATCGCGCCGGCCGCCGCCGCGCACGCAAGCCGCTGGCAAGGTGCCGCGGAGGCGATCGCCCGCAGCGACGGGGTGGTCGCGTCGCGCGACTACCGCGGCCTGCGTGTTCCCACGCTGCCCGGCCTCGTGCCGCTCGGTGCCGACCCACGGACCGGACTGCACGAGTTCCTCGATCTCGCGACCCACGCCGCGGGCTATCCGTTGCCGACGCGCGATGCCGCCGGCGCTCTGGCCGGCGATGCCGGCACCGGCGTGGTGTTCGTGCTGCTGCCCGCGGGCCGGCTCGATCAGGGCGCGCACCGCAACCGCCCCGGTGTCGATCGCAACGACGACCTCGCGAGCGACGACGAGTTGGCCGGCGCGTCGATCGCACTCGATGCGTTCCTGATCGCGCGCCACGAACTGACGGGTGCGCAGTGGAGCCGGCTCACCGGCCAGTCCCGGCGCGGCGACGAACCGCGGCTGCCGTGCACCGACATCGACTGGCACGACGCCGTCGCCACGCTGCATCGCTTCGGCATGCAGTTGCCGACCGAGGCGCAGTGGGAGTACGCGTGCCGCGCCAACGCGCGCACGCCCTGGAGCACGGGCGCCGACGCGGCGGGCGTAGGCGCCTCAGGATGGTTCGAGCGCGGGCTGCAGCCGGTCGGCCTGCTCCGGCCCAACGCGTTCGGGCTGCACGACGTGCACGGCAACGCCGCGGAGTGGTGCGCCGACGAGAAGCTGCCGTACGAGGACAGCACGGTGCGGCGCGGCGACGGGCTGCGGCAGCGCCGCCTGGCCAGCGGCACGCCCACCGACGAATGGCGCGTGGTGCGCGGCGGCGCCTGGCACCAGGGACCGGTGCGCGCGCGCACGACGGCGCGCGACGGCAGGCCGCCCGCGACGCGTGATGCTGCAATCGGCATCCGGCCGGCGCGCACGATCCGACCGTGATCGCGCGACTGCGCGCTATCGCGCACGTTTGTCGTTCCGCCGTACGGGGCGACATACCGCGCCCGGTAGTCGACCTGATCGCTCGCTAGTATCGCGGCCCGACCGCTCCCTGGTCCGCGTACGGAGCGCACCATCCCCACCACTCTCGAGGAACCATGCTTCGATTGCTCACGACCCTGTTCTTGGCGACTCTCGCGACGGCCCAGAACTACTACTCCATCGCCCTCGACAGCGCGCAAGAAGTGCCGCCGAACGCCAGCACGGCGCGCGGCTTCGGCGTCCTGCGGCACGACACCGCCACCAACGATGTGCGCATCTTCGTCTGGCACACGGGCATCGCCTCGCCGCTGACCGGTGCGCACATGCACGCAGGAGCCGTCGGCGCGAACGGCGGCATCATCCTCGCGTTGGCGCCGGCCGGGCCGAACAGCTGGACGGGCACCGGCACGTTGACGGCGCCGCAGGCCGCCCAGCTCGCCTCGAACAGTACGTACATCAACGTGCACACCGTGGCGTTCGGCGCGGGCGAGATCCGTGGCCAGATCGTGCCGGCCGTCAGCACGCGCTTCACCGGCGTGTTGTCGGGCGCGCAGGAAGTGCCGCCCAACGCCAGCGCCGCGACCGGCAAGGCCATCGCCTACCTCCACCAACCCGAGAACCGCCTCGTGTACATGATCGACTCGGCCGGGCTCGTGAACGTGCAGGCCGCGCACATCCACCAGGGCGCCGTCGGCGTGAACGGCGGCGTCATGGTCAACCTGAACGGCGCCGGTGGCACCTACTGCGGCGTCAGCCCGCAGCTGACCACGGCGCAGGTGGCTGCGGTGCTCGCAAGCAACACCTACGTGAACGTGCACACGACCGCGTTCCCCGGCGGCGAACTGCGCGCACAGCTGATCAAGGACCTCGGCGACCACTGGCGCGCGCGTCTCACCGGCGTGCAGGAGGTGCCACCGACGCCATCGACGGCGTTCGGCGGCGGCAGCGTGCTGGTGACGAACAACACGGTCACCGTGCAGGGCAAGTTCGGCGGCCTGTTCGGGGCGCCGACCGCTGCGCACATCCACGTGGCCCCGGCGGGCGCGAACGGCGGGGTCGTGTTCGGCCTGGCGCTGACGCCAACGTCGTTCAGCGGCACCTTCACCGCGACGAGCTCCCAACTCGCCGACCTGCGTGCCGGCAACTGGTACTTCAACCTGCACACCACCGCGTTCCCGGGCGGCGAGATCCGCGGCCAGCTCGTGCCGTCGGCGATCCCGACCACGTTCGGCTTCGGCTGCCCCGGCAGCAATGGCGTGCGCGCGCAGGCCGGAGCCAGCGGCATGGCGGCGCTGGGCACGTCGCTGTCCCTGGATCTCTACGGCGCGATCCCTGGCGCACCCGCCGCGCTGGCGTTCGGCCCCTCGCGCGACCTGTTCGCCGCCACGCCGCTGCCGATCGAGCTGCCGGTGCTCGGCTTCGCGGCGCCGGACTGCTACCTGTTCGTCGACGCGACCACGCTGGTCGGTGCTGGCACCAATGCGTTCGGCTGCGCCAGCATCACGATCCAGCTGCCGCCGTCGCTCGCGCTGCGCACCGCCACCGGCTACGGCCAGTGGGTCGTGCTCGATGGCGGCGTGCCGGGCGGCCTCGCCATGAGCAGCGCCGTTTCCCTGACGGTCCAGTGACCGTCAGGAGGGCGCGAACGCCGTCGACCACGCCGGCCGCCGCAGCTGCTTGCGCCGCGGCGCCGTGAAGGCGGGGAACGGCTCGCCGGCGGCCGCCGGCAGCGCCGCCGCCGCGGGCTCGAACCCTGCCGCCGCCGCGCGGCGCAGCAGTTCGCGCGCTCGCGTCACGTCCTGCGGAACGCCGAGTCCGCGCGCGTGGAGGAACGCGAGCAGATGGCAGCTCTCGCCGTCGCCGCTCGCGGCATCCGCGACCAACGTCGGCACGATCCCCGACACGTCGACGAGCGACCCCGGACGCAAACCGATGCGGGCGATGCCGCGGCGCGCGAACGCGTCGTCGCCGCAGCGACGGTAGTACTCGAGCGCGCGCCGCAGGTCTTCGGGCCGTGCACCGCCGGTCTCGTGCGCGAGCCCGAGCAGTCGCCACGCCGAAACGCCGGCGGCGCCAGCGGACTCGGCGATGCCTTCGAGGGCGCGCAGCGCCTGGTCGAGTTCCTGGTCCGAACGGCGCACGCCGTCGTACAGGAAGTGCGCGACGATGTTCTCGGCGGCGTGACGGCTGCCGAGCGCCGCGGCGCGCGCCCACCACTCGGCCGCCGACTTGCGGCGCGTCAGCATCGTCGAGTCGTCGACCGTGGCCTCGACGGACAGGATGCCGAGCTCGTTGTAGGCGTCGGCGCGCTGCCGCGGATCGGCAGACGCGATCGCCTGCGAACCGGCGACCATCACCAACTTGCGTTCGGCATCGTGGCGATGCTCGGCAACGGCCCGCTTCCAGAACTCGATCGAGTTGCCGGGGTGCTCGCCGCGGAACTTGCCGACGTAGCCGCTGCCGAACAACCCCGCGAACACGACGATCCACAGCGCCATGTGGATGCGGTTCATCACCGCCGGCACGAACGCCGCCTCCCACCGCGCGTTCAGCCGGGCACCTGCCCCCGAACGCGCGAAGCGATCCAGCCACTGCACGCAGCAGTTCAGGATCGGCACCGGGTAGAGCTTGGCGAACAGCTCCGGTGCGCCGAGGCGTCCCAGCACTTCGAACGCGACGATGTAACCGAGCCCGTAGGCGGCGCCGAACATGACGCGCCCGAGGTTGCTGCGCGGCGAGGTCGACGGGTCGGTCATCAGCAGGTGCAGCCCGAGGAACGCCGCCGCCGGCAGGTTGGTGCTCGCGAACACGTACACGCCGGTCAGCTGCGTGTAGCAGAAGCCGTAGCCGACCATCGCGACCGCTGCCGCGAACGTCATCAGCGTGACGTGGAAGAAGTTCTGCACCACGAGCCCGATCGCGAACAGGAACAGGAACGCGAACGGCACGTCGTCGAGCGTGCTGGCCAGCGGCTTGGCCCACGTGATGTCGGTCGCGCCGAACGCGATCAGGCACGTCGCCGCGCACGCGAGGCCGAATCCGGACGGGTTGAAGATGTGCGTGCGCCGGCCGTCCTTCGTCCACCGGACGAACTCCTTGCCGAGCACCGCGGCGACGATCATCGCGAACTGCCAACCGAACCAGTCGTCGCGAAACCAGATGAAGAGGTTGGTGCTCAGCACGATCGGCAACGGCCCCGACGTCAGCCGCCAGGTCCGGCCGCGCGACCACGACAGCAGCGCCTCGAAGGAGTAGCCGAACGCGAGCTGGGCGAGGATCAGGGGTGCCTGCACCACGATCGGCCGCTCGCCGTCCTGCACCCAGAACCAGCCCCAGTACGAGTACAGCGCCAACTGCACGCAGGCCTGGATGAAGTGCTGGCGGCTTGGCGCAACCGGTTCGACCAGCAGCCGCCGGCCGGACCGCGCGGCGGTGAGCCACAGCCCGATCTGCCACAGGACGAGCCCCCCACCGGCGCCGGCGATCGCTGCGAACAGCCCCACGTTGCTGCGCACCCGTTCCAGCAGGAGGCAGGACAGCACGGCGAGCGCCAGCAGCAGCGGCACGGCGGCCAGGCGCCCACCGCGAGCCTGCTGCACCGAGGACGCGGTCGAAGGGACTTCGGTGCGCATGCGTGGCCACGCATCCTAGCGAGCAGGCCCGGGCTGGCGGCGCCCTAGATGACGGGCGAGCACACCGCAACGAACGGCAGTCCCGCCTTCGTCATCAACGGGTGCCGCCGAACAGCACACGCAGGTTGATGTCGGCGACGCCGCTGGTGCCCCAGCCGAACAGCAGGTCGGGCAGGCCGTCGCGGTTCCAGTCGCCGAGGTCACCCGAGAGGCGGCCGTTGCGGTTGCCGACGCGGCTCGGCGAGACGAAGCGCGGGCCGTTGAAGTCGCCAGCGCCCGAACTCAGGTAGACCGCGACCGCGGTGCTGCGCTGCACGCCGATCAGTTCCTCGGTGAACGCCACCGCGTCCGGATTGCCGTCGCCATCGACGTCGCTGAGTTGCAGGAACGTCGGCTCGCCCGGTGCGAGCGTCCACGGCGACCCGAGCGCCTGCACGAACGCGGCGACCACGACCGACGTCGCACCAGGCACCGGCAACGCCGTGTTGCGGAACAGGCGCAGCGCGCCGTCGCCACGGCACGCAACCAGCAGGTCGGTCGAACCGTCGCGGTCGAAGTCGGCGGCGGCCAGCAACGTCGGCCGACTGCCGGCGAGCAGCACCTGCGGTCCGCCCGGCACTGCCGCGGGCACGAACCGATCGGCGGTGGGCCCCGCTCCGGCGGCGTAGCGCAGGAACCGAACGTGGTCGCCGTCGGTGCCGGCACTGCCCTGCGGCACCGCGACGGCGAGTTCGAGCCGAACGGCCTCGCCGGGACCGCCGCGCGTGAAGTCGCCGAGCGCGATCGCCGACGTGTTGCCGTGCACCATCATCACCGTCGTCGGCACGTGGAACGGGAACTCGCCCACGGCCGGCGCACTCTTGCCGCGCATCAGCGCGATCGCCGCCTGCCCTTCGTTCGGCATGCCCAAAACGAAGCGCATCAGCAACACCAGGTCGTCGATTCCGTCGCCGTCGACGTCGCCGCGCTGCACGCGCGAGTCGTCGGTGAGCGCCGACGCCTGCAGCACCGGATCGACGACCGCCGCGCGCACGGGCGTGCTGACGGCATCGGGCGTCTGCACCACGGGCCCGTTCGGATCGTTGCGCCAGGAGCCGATGCTCGAGTCGTCGCGGCAGAACGCGAGCGCATCGATGCCGTTGGCCGCACCCGGCAGCAGCGTCAGCGAGTCCGGCAACAGACCAGGGAAGTCGACACGATTGCCGAGACTCGGCAGGCCGCCGAAGCCGTCGTTCGCGACCAGTTGCACCGCATCGGTCGGCGCCGAGGCAACGGTGCGTGCGAGCGCGAGATCGCGCACGCGCGGGCCGGTGGCTGGCGCTGGATGGAAGTTGCCGGCGGCGAGCCGCTCGATGCGGTACGCCACGGTCGCGCCCGCGTCGGGCGGCAGCAGGCGTGGCTGTCCGGTGCCTTCGTCGACGACGAGACGGGTCGACAGCCGCCGCTCGCGCACTCCGTCGATCTCGGTCTCGTGCACCACGAACACCGCCTTCGGCGTGCTCGACGTCGTGACCGGGAACGCACGATCGAAGACCAGGGCGCGGATCTGCCGCGGCGACTCGGCGCCGGTGACGATGCCGCCCTCGATGGTGCCGAGGATCGGCACGAAGCCGCCGGCCGGCTGCAACTGCAGCAGACCGAGCGACACGAACTGCGGTTCGTCGCGGATCGCGAGCACGAGTTCGACCTGTCCGCCGGCGTCGAGGTTGGCGAGCAGGCTGCGGCCGATCGGCTCGGTCGGCACCACCGAGGTATCGTTCGCGACCGGCGCCGCGTAGACGCGCGGCGCACCCTGCCGGAACAACGTCACGGTCGGCTGCGTCGGCCCGCCGCCGAAGCTGCTGAGCAGCCCCGCGAGCACCAGCGCGAGCGACTGCTGCGCGCCATCGGCGCACGCATGCAGGCCGACCGCCGTCGAGCCGGCGTCGAACGTGTAGCCCGGGACCGTGAAGTCGAGGTTGGTGATCTGCGGGAACGTGCCGTTCCCGACGCCCCAGGCGACATCGAGCTTGCCGAGGGCCCCACTGACCAACGCGATGTCCAGGTGGCCGTCGCCGTCGAAGTCGGCGACCTCGCAGGCCTCGTAGGGGAAGTCGCGCACGGCGATCGTCGCCGGCGCGTTGAACGGGGGCTGCCCAGGGTCGACCGGGCTGGCCAACATCACCATCGGCAGCTGGCCGGGCGCCGCACCGCTGCCGGGCACGAGCAGCACGTCGGGCGTCGCGTCGGCGTCGAAACGCGCCGAGATGCTGCGGACGATCCCGCCCGGCGTCGAGACGCGACGCACCACACCGAGCGGCGGCAGCGGCGAGGCCTGACCGAGCACGAGGTGGTGCACGGCCTCCGTCGTCGTCCCGGCGTTGGCGATCAACACGTCGGGCACGCCGTCGGCGTCGAAGTCACCGACGCACAAGTCGCGGGGCTGCCGTTCGGCGGCGACTTCGGGATCGCCGATCCGCCGTGGACTGCCGAACGGCAGGAACATGCCGTTCTGCTGCGCCAGCAGCAGCTGCAGGAACGCGACGCCGCCCTGTTCGGACAGCACGGCGAACTCGGGCGCGGCGTCGGTGCCCGGCGCCTGATCGAGCAGGATCGGCGCGACGCGCACCGGCAGCTGGTCGAGCACGATGCCGCGCGGGCCGAAGAACGGATCCGGGTTGGCGAACAGGAACTCGTCGCTGGCGGTGACCTCCGCGACCGCGCCGTCGAGCTGCACGCGCACGACGACATCGACCTGGCCGGGCCGGCCGTCCGGCGACGCGGGCACCGTGAACACCAGGCGATCGACGCCGGACTCGAGCGTGCGGAAGTCCTCGCGCGGCAGCGGGGTGACGCGGCCGCCCTTCGCGAACGACAGCTCGACGTCGTCGAACGAGAGCTGCGGCGTGCCGATCGCCGGGAACGAGAACGGAACCAGCGCCGAGCCGATCAGCGTCACCACCGCACCGCCGGTGGTCGCCCCGCGCCCGGGCAACGCCAAGGCGATGTCGGGTCGGTACCAGGCGTTGGTGATGCGCGTCGATTGTCCGGCGACCGCGTCGCGGACCAGGATCTCGGCGCGCCCGGGGAACGCATTGCCCGGCAGGATCGCCGACACCACCGGCACGCCGCCGTCGGCGGCCTCGAACCGCAGGTCGGCGCCCGGCCGGATGACGGTCGGCGGCGGCGCGCCCGCCGTCGCCGCGGCGGTGCTGTCGCGCGTGACGACGACCAACTGCACGTCGGCGATCTGCGTCGCCAGCAGGCCGTCGACGCGCACGGCAACCCGTTCGCCCAGCGGGGAGACGAAGCGCTGCGTCACGCCGACCGGCAGCTGCAGCGAGGCATGCGGCTGCCGCGCCAGCACGATCGGCAGCGGGCTCGCGACCAGACGACCGTCGACGAACACGCTGAGCGTGGCCGGCAGGTCGGCAGCCGTCGGATTGGCAACCGAGGCCACGATCGTCGGCGTCGAGAGTTCGAACCGGATCGCCGTCGTACCACCCTGCCCGGCGGCTTGCGGCGTCAGCTGGTCGTCGCCGACGCCGTTGGCGTCGATGCGCACCCGCAGCGTCGCCGCCGCCGTGATCTGCGCGTTCGCCACGACGATGCTGCGGAACGTGCCCGGCGCCGGCGCCAGCGGCACGATCGAAGCAGCGCTGAGTTCGGGCGCGCCCCCCGTACGGCCACTGTCACGACTCGCGGCGATGCCGGTGAACAGGCCCGCGCCGCAACCGGCGAGCCCGCACGCCAGCACGGCGATGCCGAGTCGACGGAGAAACTGGCGGGCCGCCATGCCGACGAGCATACGCAAAGCAGCCGCGGCGCGGCGGGGCGACGGCAAGGCGATGGCAGCGAGCGCAACGCGCATCCGCCGTGATAGAACGAGCCGCCATGCCGAGCCGATCCGTCGCCGCCGCAGCCCCCGCCGAACGCGGCGTGTTCTGCAACCGCACGCTGAACATGCGGTCGATCCGCGCGATCGGCTTCGACATGGACTACACGCTGGTGCACTACCACGTGCCGGTCTGGGAAGCCCGGGCCTTCGCGCACGGCCGGCAGCGCCTCGCCGACCGCGGCCTGCCCGTGGCCGATCTGAAGTTCACGCCGGACCTGTTCGCGCGCGGGCTGATCCTCGACCTCGAACTCGGCAACGTCGTCAAGGCGAACCGGTTCGGCTACGTGACGCAGGCGGCGCACGGCACCCACCTGCTGCCGCACGAACGGCAACGCGCGGCGTACGACGAGATCTGGGTCGACCTCAGTGAAAACCGCTGGGTGTTCCTGAACACGCTGTTCTCGCTGTCCGAGTCGTGCCTCTACGGCCAGCTCGTCGATCTGCTCGACGCGGGCCGGCTGCCCGCGGGCACCGACTACCGCGGCGTCTACGCGCTCGTGGAGGACGCGATGAACGCCGCCCACCTCGAAGGCGAACTCAAGGCCGAGGTCATCGCCCGTCCGGAGCAGTTCGTCGACCTCGACCCGTTGCTCGCCCAGACGCTCCTCGACCTCAAGCACGCGGGCAAGAAGCTGTTCCTCGCGACGAACAGCGAGTGGCACTACACGCGGGCGATGATGGGCTACGTGTTCGATCCGTGGCTCTCCGGCGCCGAGGGCCGCGGATTGGACTGGCGCGACCTGTTCGACCTCGTCGTCGTGCAGGCGAAGAAGCCGGCGTTCTTCGAGAAGGAGCTGCCGTTCGTCGAAGTCGTCGACGATGCGACGACGCGACCGCTGCAAGGCCCCCTGCGAGCGGGCGCCGTCTTCCGCGGCGGCAACGCCGCGGCCGTGCAGCAGCACTTCGGTTGTGCCGGCAGCGAGATCCTCTACGTCGGCGACCACGTCTACGCCGACGTGCACGTCAGCAGCCGCATCCGCCGGTGGCGCACGGCCCTGGTGCTGCGCGAACTCGAACACGAGGTGCGCGCCGAGCAGGCCTTCGCCGCGCGCCAGGTCGAACTGCAGGCGTTGATGCGGCAGAAGGAGGCGCTCGACCACGAACAGGCGACGCTGCGCCTCGCGCTGCAACGTCGCGAGCACGGCATGGCGCCTCCCACCGGTTTCGAGCCCGGCCAGGTCCAGGCGCCGGAGCGGCTGCGTGCGCTGCGCGCCGAACTCGACGCGCTCGACCATCGCATCGTGCCGCTCGCGCGGGAAGCGGCCGCACTCGGCCACGCGAAGTGGGGCCCGTCGATGCGCGCCGGCAACGACAAGAGCCGGCTGGCGCGCCAGATCGAACGCCACGCCGACATCTACACGTCGCGCGTGTCGAACCTGCTGTGGCTGACACCGTTCGGCTACCTGCGCGGCGCCCGCGGCAACCTGCCGCACGACGACCACCGCACCGCGTGACCGCACGAGGCGTTCTGCCCGCCTCGACGCCGGAGCAAGCGAGGCCGACGCGAAGAGGAAGTTCCTCGCCTGGTCGAAGAAGCAGACGGCGTTCTTCGAGCAGCCGCAGGACCAGACCGAAGCAGGCATGAAGAAGTGGCAACAGGACTACGAAGCGCTCGAGAAGGAGCGCGAGGCGTTCGCCACCGAGGACATGACCGGCTTCGTCTGGCTGCTGCGCGGCAAGTGATCCGCGCGGCAGCCCGGCCCGGTCAGCGGACCGCTGCCAACGCCTGCTCGACCGTCGCGCGCGTCTGGCCGCCGCGCAGCCCGTAGCGCACGACGCCGGCGGCATCGACGACGTAGGTGATCGGCGTCACGTTCGACCAGCGCACGGTGTGGAACGCGTCGACGAACGCCGCGTCGGCCATCACGATCGGGCGCGCGAAGCCCTTGCCCGCGATCGTCGCGGCGGTGAGTTCGGCCGGAAACTGGAGCACGGCGTCGGTCATCACGTGCAGCAGCACGACGTCGTCGGGCAGTGCAGCCTCGAGCGCACGCAGTTCCGGCGCCTCTTCGTCGCAGGAGTGGCAGCGCGAGCGGAAGAAGTGCAGGACGACGCGCTTGCCGCGCAGCCCCGCGGCGGTCCAGGTTGCCCCGCCCCGATCGGCGATCGTGAAGTCCGGCAGCGGCTTGCCGACCCCGTGCTGGATCAGGTCGTCGACGTGGGCGCGGATCCAGGAGGTGACGCCGAACCACGCGGCGATCAGCAGCAGCGGCACGAGCAGGGCGAACGTCGTTCGACGACTCATGACGGCCACCCTACGCGCGACAGGCGCCGAGGGCGAGCGCAGCAGCCGCGTCCCGCCCGCTTCGGCGCGAATGGGTCGACGTCAGAGGCCGAGCACCCAGCCCGCGGCGTCGCCCATGACGGCGCTGAACGCGTTCGCCAGCGGGTCGTAGACCGCCATCTGGCTGTACGCCACCGCGCCGCTCAGCGTCACGGTCGAGGGGATGCCGAAGTTCCAGACCACCGTCGTCGCCGGCGGCACGCTCGACACCACGCCCGTCGCGTCCGGGCTGACGCGCAACAGGCAACCTGGTGCTCCGACTTGCCCGAGGTCCGCCGGCAGCGGCCCGAACACCGACGTCGTGTTGCTCAGACCCACCACGATCACGCCCACGCTCTGCGGCATGTTGTCGTACTGCACCGACAGCGTGCCGCCGAGTTCCGGCGGCGAGAGCAACGTCGAACGGCTCGCCGGCAGCGTGCCCGCGCAGCCTGGGCCGAAGAAGCCGTAGCCGGCCTGGCTCGTCAGGTTGTGCGTGCCGTAGTAGATCCGGATGCTCCACGTGCGCGGGTTGTAGAGCGTGGTGCCCGTGAACGGGCTCGCGGTGACGCCGGCCGTGCCCATGTCGAGGGACAGATCGCCGTTGCCGACGACGCTGCCGTTCGTGACGTAGCGCGGGTTGATGCCGGTGTAGAAGAACGCTAGGCCATAGGTGCCTTGCGGGATGTAGAGCGGCTGCGCCAAGGTCGCGAGCGACGGCTGGCTCGCCACAGCGTTGCTCGTGCCGCTCGCCGTGCCCACCAGGCTCCACTGCGACGGCGCGAACTCGTGCCCGATGAAACTGCCCGGCCGCAGGTAGATGTCGCACGTGAACGGCGTGTTCACCGCCGTGGCGATCGAATCGAACGCGCTGATCTCGACGCCTGCCGGGTTCAGCACCGTGAGGTTCGCGTACATCGTCCGCGCCGCGCCGCCGTTGTTCGACGCAAGGTTCGTCGTCAACACCTGCGCCGGCACCACCGTCTTGGTGATCGTCGACGGCGGCCCGCAGAGCCGCGACGCCGTCAGGCGCACGTTCACCGGCGACGTGTTCGGATAGACCCACGCCGGGTTCTGCGCGGTGCTGTCGGTGAGGCCGTCGCCGTCGAGATCCCAGTCCCAGCTCGTCGGGGTCGGCGTCGACGTGTCGGTGAACACGACCAGCAGCGGACCGACCAGTTGGTCCGTGAAGCCCGCCGTGACCACGTCAGTGTTGATGTAGGCCGTCTTCGTTTGCGTGCTCGGCGGGTGCACTCCGTCGGTGACCGTCAGCGCCACCGTGTAGGTGCCGCACGCGGTGTAGACGTGCGACGGGTTCGGCAGCGTGCTGTCGATGCTGCCGTTGTTGTCGAAGTCCCACGCCCACGACGTGATGCCGCCCGGCGCGCTCGAGAACGACTGGTCGCTGAAGCTCACCGCCAACGGCGAGGCCCCGCCCGTGACGTCGGCCGCGAAGGCCGCACTCAGACCACTGGCCGGCGTGTACGTGAACTCGAGCACGTGCGCGGTGTCGCCGCTCCAGGCCGTCGCGGTCGCCGCGGGCGGACTCACCGTGCTGTAGACCCGCTTGGCGAGCGCCACGCCCGCCGTGGTCACGGCGTCCATCGTCGGCACGTTCGCTGCGGTGATGCCGCTGCTCGTGATGTCGAGCACGAGGTCGCCGAGGGCGGGGTCGTACAGGAACGGCGCCGCGAACGTGCAGGTCGCGTAGAACGGCGCCAGCTGCCCGGCTGTCGAACTCCCGGCGGCAATGCTCCAAGCGCCGTTGAAGACCGTCGCGCGGTCCGCGCCGTGGTTGCTGTTCCAGGTCGTCGAAATCGCCGTGTAGTCGATCGGCGCCGTCGACACGTCGATCTGCAGGTTCGCGGTCGAGCCCGTCCACGTCAGCGTCGCGCCGTTGGCGCGCCAGCGGATCTGGTTGATGAGGATCGGGAACGTGACACCGTTCGCCGTGAAGTGCGCGCTGTCGTAGATGTAGAGCGTGCGCGCGGCAGCGATGTCGAAGGGCCAGCCCGTCGACGAGTTGCCTTCGGTGTTGGCGTTCGCAGCCGGGATCACGAGCGTCTGGGCGGCTGCGGAGGCGACGAGCGCGGCTCCGAGCAAGGCGATGCGGGTCAGGTGCATGGCAGTAGAGGTTCGGGGACGAAGATCGACGCCGCCTACGTTACGGCGACGGGGAGCGGTGAGCGGGGAACGACCCCAAGGAAGAACCGACGATCCGTGAACGCGGATCGGAACAGCCCATGGCAAGGGGCGCCGGACGCGGCGTCCGTCGCAGGACGTGCGCGGCTTCGCCGAGCCCAGGCCTCACAGGCCGAGCACCCAGCCCGCCGCGTCGCCCATGACGGCGCTGAACGCGTTCGCCAGCGGGTCGTAGACCGCCATCTGGCTGTACGCCACCGCGCCGCTCAGCGTCGCGGTCGTGGGGATGCCGAAGTTCCAGACCACCGTCGTCGCCGGGGGCACGCTCGACACCACGCCCGTCGCGTCCGGGCTGACGCGCAACAGGCAACCGGGTGCTCCGACTTGCCCGAGGTCGGCCGGCAGCGGCCCGAACACCGACGTCGTGTTGCTCAACCCCACCACGATCACGCCCACGCTCTGCGGCATGTTGTCGTACTGCACCGACAACGTGCCGCCGAGCACCGGCGGCGACAGCAACGTCGAACGACTCGCGGGGAGCGTGCCCGCGCAGCCTGGGCCGAAGAAGCCGTAGCCGGCCTGGCTCGTCAGATTGTGCGTGCCGTAGTAGATCGTGCCCGCCCACATCCGCGGCGTGTTGATGTTCGTCCCCGTGAACGGACCCGCGGTCGACAACGACGCAGCACCGAGGGTCAGCGCGATGTCACCGTTGCCGATGTTGTAGAGCGGTCCCGTGCCGGTTCCGAAGTAGCGCGGCGTGACGCCGACGTAGCGCATCGCGATGCCGTAGCTGCCAGCCGGGACGTACCAGGGCTGCGGCAGCAGCGTCGGGAACGGCGTGTTGGCAACCGCGGACGAAGTGCCGGTCGCCGTCGCGACCAACGACCAGGCGGCGGCGTTGAACTCCGAGCCGATGTACGAGCCCGGCTTCATGAAGATGTCGACCGTGCAAGCCGTGTTGAGAGTGCTGGAGATCGAGTCGAACGCACTGATCGACACTCCCGCCGGGTTGAGCACGTCCATGTTGAAGTAGAGCGTGGCAGGTGCTCCGACGGAGTTGTTGACGGTGAGCGAAGTGGTCAGCTGTTGCGCCGGCACGACCGTCTTGGTGATCGTCGACGGCGGCCCGCAGAGCCGCGACGCCGTCAGCCGCACGTTCACCGGCGACGTGTTCGCGTAGGACCACGCCGGGTTCTGCGCGGTGCTGTCGGTGAGGCCGTCGCCGTCGAGATCCCAG